>OIYG01000928.1_pt1 | contig 24849 bp, 26 predicted proteins | sample 1587861 | NCBI WGS metagenome assembly OIYG01 (sample SAMN03283272) | human gut metagenome | biome: human-associated habitat; material: feces | host: Homo sapiens | place: Peru | collected 2012 | reverse complement strand
AACAGAATCAAAACTAGTAGTACCTACATCTCCTGCATAGGCAAACTTTACATTATCACCGTTTCTATCAAGATATAAGCCATCCTTACCGTAACAGCCATTAATAGAAGTAGTGTCATTTCTTCTTAAAGAACGATAACCAACATTCAAGCTACATTCATCATTGGTTTGAAACTCAACGATACCATATTCCATGAATAAAACAGTATCTCCTTGAGCTAACACCAAATTCTCATAATCCTCTAGATTATTATTGTAAAAGCTTAATGCTGAATTATAACGTTCAAAAGTCTCAACTACCTCACCATTTGAGGCATCATATACAACATATTCATCTTCTGCGTGCACATCAAAAGCTGCGAACACAAAAATCGCAACTATTAAAAAGATAAAACTTAAAGTCTTCTTATAATTTAGCACCATTAAATTTTACAATATTTGTGAAAAAGTACAAAATTTTAGAAAAGACCAGGCAATAAATTAGCCAAATATATACCAATCACAAAAGAAGATACATTGGCCACTAGTGCATACAACACACAATGCCATTTCTTCTTTTTAAACACAAGACAATAGAAAATAGACTCTATCACAAACACCAATAATTCTAATAATAAATAAATTAAATAGTAGCCATATCCTGTATATACATTTAATAAAACATTTAAAATAATCTGAGTTATCACATTGATCAATAAGATATACAATAATTCCTTATTTCTAAATTTAAACAACAATCCAATCAACATCTCAATAACAACAGTAATAAGCATTCGACAAACTAAAGCCTTTACTTCATTTTTAAATTCATATGATTTGTACATATCAAGTCTTTGATTGCCACTTAAACTTTCATCATATTTAATAGAACCTATATCGACACCATCCATATCCACTGTGTAATAGGTATCAAAAGCATATCTTTTACATATATCACTCACCACAAAAGCATTCGATTCTGGATAATACAACAAAACCTTAAACTCATTAGGTGGATAATAAGTCCAAGCTAATTCCTTAGTATCATTCACCTTCCATGCCCATTGTAAGAAATAATAGCCATCACTATCTTCATAATTCACAAAAGCTTCCCAAATATCTCTATCCACAAAGTTTAAATTAATATCTTCTTCACTACCATTCCAAGCACTTGCAGGACCTGTAGACTCTTCCTTAGCCAACAATGTACCATAGCACAATTCATCGCCCATATTCTTAAACTTTATCGTTACAGAAGGCTTTGGACCGGTATCTCCACTAACACCAATAGGAAACATTACAAGAACACATAAGAACACAAATATTAATTGAGTAAACTTTCTTTTCATAATAAAGACTCTCCTTTATATGCTCATTATACAAAGAAAACTAGATTTCTCTAGTTTTCTTTAACTCTAACATCATAACCACAGTCGATTTCTAAGAATTTAAGCACAACATCATCGTTTGTTTTAATCTTGCCATCTAGCACTTCTTTTAATACCAAATCAACTTTTTGTTCTGTATCTAAAAAAGTATCACAAGCTATGGTCAAATCATTTCTTGGATTAATTTCTAGTAATTTTTGGTGTAATAATTCTCTATTCGTCATTTTTAGTTTCTATATTCTTTTGGTCTAACATCATAACCGCAATCAATCTCAAGAACCTTATAACCAAAATCATCATTAGTCTTGATTTTCCCACTCAATATATCATTTAACACGATATCTACTTTTTCGTCAGTGTCTAAATATGCATCACAAACAATTCTTAAGTCATTTCGTGGGTTAATTTCTAGTAATTTTTCATGTAATAACTCTCTGTTTGTCATTTTATACCCCTCTTCCTTACTATTCTATAATCATTATACCCATTATTTTCAGCCGTATAAACATAACCATCTACAAACTCATGAATGATTTTATTACCATAATGCCTTGAAAAATAGTAATCATTTATCGCATGATATACTATTCCATACTCTTTCTTTGGCAACTTTAAGGTAGGTAATAGAACTTTTAAACTATAATCTTTCATTTACACTAGAAAAGATAAAGTGTCTTAAAGTTCTTGAAGTTAAAAGTTGAAATAGGAATATCCTTCTTAAGAGCTACCTTCTTATTAATATCAACCACATAAGTCTTATCTATTGAATCAATCTCATATATTTCACTAAGTAACTTAAAATTCTCTTCCATCGTTAAACGACCATCAAAGACAACCTCCAAAGCCTTTTGTTTCTTCACAATAATAAATCTTAGAATAATCTTATTCATAAGCGATCGTCTTTAATACCCTTCCCTTATTGCCCTTTAGATAATAAGCATAATTATCTTTTAAATCTTCTTTCTCATCATAGTAGAACAGTCTTTGTTTAAAAAGACCATCCCTTAGCCACAATATCTCATCATAGTCATAATCCTTTAAAGTCGAATTATATAAACATACCTTAACATTCTCACAAGTCTTATAAACATCACTAAAGTAATCAATCACCTCTTGATCATTACCAGTAATCAACACCTTCTTATTCACATTAAAGTAAACCTTATCCCTATCTTTAACATCAAAACCAGCTAAGATTCCCTTATTAGAAGATTCAAACTCTAAGGTATCTGGAATATAATCAACATAACTTGGATATTGGCTCTCTTCTATGTCTAATTCATTAATAAGACAAGGTATAAAACCATATTGACCATTATAGAAAGAATCGTTTAAATCGAAATTAGAAGATGAAAAGACATTCAACAAATCTTGTTTATCCTTATATTCAATCACCAACTTATGTTTAAATGAATTCAACAAACGGAAATTCATCGTCGATACCTTAGTTAAACATATAACATTTACATGAGTCACTTCACTTCTTTTCAATAAAGAAATAAGTGATTCATTAATACTATCATCATAAGCTGACAAACAATTATAATCCTCAATAACTAAAGTCAATTCTTCATTTGATTTCTTCAACTTCTTAAACAAATAAACAACATCATCAATCTCTTCATAAACCAAAGAATCCGAAATATACTTACCCTTATATTTTTTAGAGGCAATCACAATCGTCTTTCTATTTATTTGATTAAGAATTGTATTAATCTCATTACTTCTACTTGAACAAATAAAGATATTCTCATTAGAACCAATAGTCAAGATATCCTTATAATGATTTCGATAATCATCTATCTGACCAAAAACGATCTCATCATACTTCTTATATTCATTCCTCAATTCGATAACTTCCTTCTTTTGAGGCTTCTTAAAATCAATACTTGTAACCTCGATATTCATATCCCTTGTCGCATCAATTATCTTATTAGTCACATAAGAAGCTATAGTCTGTCTTTCCTGTTGTTTATAAGACTTCTTAGATATTACATTTAAACGATTATCCAATAAAGAAACCTCATAATCATCCTTATCATCGATATCCTTCTTACTATAGAAACTCTTTGCCAAATAGATGTTCTCATCAACACTCAAATAAAACTGTCCAGCTTCCGTTAAATAAGCAGCATCCTTACGCTTAATAATGTCATTAGAATCCTTCTCACTCAATACTTTTAAAGCTATCTTAAACCTACTATTTGACCAAATTTCATCATCTATTGCGCCACTTGGCCTTTGGGTAGCTAATATTAAATGAACACCTAAACTTCTACCGATTCTAGAAAAAGAAATTAATTCCTTAATAATAGTTGGATTATCCTTCTTTAACTGGGCAAATTCATCTACCACTATCAACAAATGTGCCATCTTAGGAAAACCAAAGTTTTGATAATCAGAATCCAAATAATCATCAATATTCATAATCGAAGTCATTAACTTATTAGACAACTTTTTAAACAAAGTCTGTCGTCTTTTACATTCATGATCTAACGCCACTATCATCCTCTCAAAACCTGATGGCTCTAGATTATCAATTGATCCCACAATATGAGGTATAGTTCCTTTTTGACTTGTCAAAGATTCCTTAATACCACCGCCCTTATAATCAATAAGAATAATATTTAAATAATCAGGACGATACCTAATACACAGCGACAACAACATCGACACAATTAACTCTGATTTACCACTTCCAGTTGTACCAGCTATCAAACCATGAGGACCCAAATTTCTTTCATCCAAATCAAAATACAATAATTCTCTTCCCATATAGGCAAAATCAGCCCTTAGACCAACTTGCTTTTGCGTATAAAAAGATTCAATATCGAAATTATTAAACACTTCCTTAAAAGTTAAATCACCCTCATCACTTCTTATTTTTTGATAATCACTAAGCAGTTCACAAGCATCCTTAAAATCAATTGCCTTCTCATTATAAGTAAATTCATATTCTTCTTTCCCCTTGATTATTCCCTTATTATCTTTGAAATAAACAACACTCTCACTATCCTTATAAATATTATTCTCATCTTCCACAAAATACATAAGAATAATATTAGGATTAGTAAAACGATAATCCAAACGACTATTGGCCATAAGAACTAAAGGCTTATCCAACTTTAAATTATTTAACTCCTGTAACTCCTTATATTCTCTTAATGTTAAACGACTATCATGATAAATAATCGAAGGAATATTAAAAAACTCATTAAACTCATCCAAATCCTTACTATAAAGGGCGACATAATAATCATCATAATGATACTTAACAGATAATTCTAAAAGAAATTTCTTTAATAGATAATTCAATCTATTCTTATTTGCCACAATACTAATCAAATGATAATTCTTCAAATCCAAGAAATAAGGATACTTCTCAATATGAGTCAAACCATAATTAATACTATTTAATGTTTCATTAATATCAGCATCGTTTGTCTTATTAAGCTCTATATGCTTATCATATTCAACAAAGCCCAAACTTAAATTAAGAAACAAAGGACTCTTATTGGTGATGTAAAATAACTTTTCATCATTAAATTCACCATCAAAGAAATAAGTATTCCTTTCCTTAAGCACTTCCCTTATATTATTTTGAATACCAGTTTTATAATCCACAAGATAATCTAAATATGCATCCTTTTCCCTCTTAATCTCTAAATTATTAGTCCTACTTTCATTAAGACGAGTAAGAATCGGCCACAAGACACCGGAAATCACCATCATAAAAGGCATAATCATATAAACCAAAGAATTTGTAAGATCATTACCATCCAAATAATTCTTATAGACATTAATCGAAGCCACAAAAATCATCGCCAAAGACATCGTTAAACTAGGACCAATCTGATAAACAAGAGGCTTCTGTTTAATCTTTCTAAGTTCGTTATACTTTTTGATCTCGGGAATCTCTATGATTTTAGGCTCATTCAACAAATAATTATGAGTAAGTGGCTTAACATTCTCATAAATAATTGATAGCTCATCCAACTGCTTTTCCTTAATCCTATTTTCAACTAAAAAATTATTGATATATAAGAAATCATCATAATAATAGAAACTAAAATTATAAAAAGAAACAAAATCACCACTGCACAATTCTTCATCACTATAAGCCTTACCATTTAAAAGTAAAACAGGCGCATTAGTCTTAAGCTTATGATCCTTATACATCAGATAATACTCTTTCAACAATAAATCCTTATTCTCAATATTAGCCTTAGGCGAACTAATATATAAGAAAGGTTCATTATTATAAAGCTTATAATCATCAATACCCTTAGAATTACTATATACAAACAAGTTGATTTCACTTATTAAATCACTTGTCTTAATCACATACTTACGCTGCTCTAATTTTCTAACTTTATCACGGTCACTAAAGAAAAAACCCTTATTTAAACAAATATAAAGGCGGCCACTCTTATCTACAATCTCAATACCTCTATATTTAAAGGGTAGGATATTTTTAGTAATCTCTACCCTTGTCAATTCACTCCCATCTTGAATTAATATAAACATGCTTAGCCCTCACTCACTAACACATTAATCGACGCACTATATTTATGGTCCTTAGTAGAAATAACAACCTCACTAGCTCCCTTTTTAATACCATAAACAACACCATTATTAACAGTAACTACACTATTATCCTTACTGCTATATTCCAAATCATTTAAACTATATTTACTAGGTAAACCCTTAATTTCTATTTGATAAGACTCACCGATATTAATTACCTTAGAATACTTCTTCAAAAGAATCTTATCCGCATTAATCGGACCTGAATCATCCTTGTTTGTCTTTAAACGATCCTTTCTTGTACACTTATCCACAAAGACAAAATTCTCTATATGACTCTTATTCTTAAAAACCTGATTCTTCTCATCTAAAAGTTCAATATCAAAAGACATGCCAAGCCTTGATAAAACTGTCTTTGGTGTATTAAATCTTAACTTCAACATCCAATTCAAAGACAAATCACCACAAACCTTCACGTCTCTATTTTCTTTAGCCAAATCATCATAAGTACTATAAGCTTCATCCACGTTTAATTTCTCATGATTACCCTCTTCATCATATAAATGTAAAGTCGTGCCCACCTTAGCCTTAATACCCAAATCAGCTTCGATATCCATTAAACAAGCCTTAGCAGCCTCAAGATTAAAATTAAGGCCAACCGCAGCCGATGAAGAACCACCAATCTTTAGATTCACATCACGATCATTCTCATTAATAAAACGAATCTTACCATTTCGATTCTCAAAACCCTTAGAAGACTTATTCGCAACAACTATTTCAACCTTACCTGAAGTATAAAACTTTGCCAAAACCTCTACATTAAAAAACAATGTAGGCACACCCTCAACAGGAACCTTTAATTCACAAATCTTGATAGTTGCCTCAGTTTCATCACTTTTATCCTTAATCATCGACTTAGCTAAATTCACAAAAGAAGATGAATCTAAGTCCTTTAAATCCAAGTAACAATTCTTATAGCGACCAATAGAAACGCCAATTTCCTCTACCGTCTTATAATCAAGCTTCAAATAAGCATTCTCGATATTATCCGTTTTAAACTTCCAAATATAAGCAGGCTTCAAGTTAGAAACACTTATATCATAAAAGAAATTCAAACCATCAACATTCTTAGAAATCCTAGCATCGATGCTACTTCTTGTGATCTTATAAGATACATTAAAACCATCCTTAGTAAAACGCTTTGTATCGCCACCTGCTAAAAGCTCACGATTATTATTCACATAAGCTTCTGTATCATAATCAGTTTCAACCACTATTGCCTTAGTCAAATCTAATTCACTATTATCGGATATCTCAAGACTCTCAAATATCTCATCAAAAGTTGCTTCCCTTGTTAAGTAAGCATCATTATGGAAACCCGTAACAATCACAAAACAATCATCTTCTTCTAAATAAACCAATTCACCAGACTTTAAATTAGCACTCGTCTTTAAATAAGCACCATCTTTCTCATATACTCTAATTTTTTTATATTCTTCTTTATAAGTTACTTCTTCTTTTCTTTCTATTTCCTTGTTGTTGATTAAACTTACAGTCTTCTTAATAGCCTCTAAGGCATCCTTTTGATTAACTAATTCATCATCGGACTTAACTCTTTTAATAATTCCTTTTTTCTTTAAAGCCTTAACACTTGTATCACCATTCTCAATCAAATTATTCAAAGTTAAAGCTAAATACCCATAAGTTAAATATTCAGGATATTCTTCATCATCAACAACCTTAAAAGCTATTAAATCAGCTATACTCTCATCAACATTCTCACCCCTACCTAGCCCACTATCTCTAACCAAAGTATTGATATAGTCGCTAGTTAAATAAGGCTCACTCGCCTTACATGATGCTAGTGTCAAAGACACCAGCATCACCATAAGACAAGCGATTAACTTATTCAAAATTCGACGCATTAGAACTTAAAGTAGACTCTAAAGAATCATAAGAAGAAACGGTATAATCAAGATACTTTGCATACTCTTCAATCGTTTGACTCTCATCAATGAAACGAGTTGAAAAACGCTTAAAACGCTCAACAATAGCCTCGCCTGCTGTACCCTTCCAAACACCTGTTAAATCGTTCATCATCTTAGAAATATCATTTAAGATATCATCCATGCTGGCATTAATGCTTCTGATATTACTTGCAGCAGCACTCACTTCTGGTAACGTAATTCTAATATTATCCATATACTATCCTTTCAATTTTCCTGCACAATTTGTTAATTCATCCTGAGTCTCGCGATATGCCTTAGCACTAGCACGAAGAAACTCTGCATACTGACGCATAATTAGAGAAATCTGTCTTAGATCCTCCTCAAAAGATCTGATTTTACCTGAGAAAGCCTTGTTATCCTTGCCTCCCCAATTAGTCTCTAATCGATCAACTTCGCTATATAGTGAATTAAACAATCTTTGGTAATCACCATCAGCACTCTCAACTCTCCCAGCAGTCTGTTCTAAGCTACTTGGATCAACATTAATCATGTTATTCATAATTCTTTTCCATCCTTTCACTATATATTTGCCGACAAACCCTAAAATTCCTACCCCAAAATTAAAAAAAGGAGAATTTTTTCTCCTTAAGCTAATAAAACGCTATCATTCACAATCTCATTTCCAGTAACATTCTCAAACATCTTAAGCAAATCAGCCACCGTCAACTTCTTCTTTTCTTCACCACTTATATCTAAAACGATCCTACCCTTATCCATCATAATCAAACGGTTGCCATACCTTAGGGCATCCTTCATATTATGAGTAACCATAAAAGCAGTTAAATTATGCTTATTAATTATCTCCTCAGTCTTAGATAAGACAACTGTTGCCGTACCTGGATCAAGCGCTGCTGTATGCTCATCCAAAAGTAACAACTTAGGTTTAACAAGCGTTGCCATCAAAAGCGTCAAAGCCTGTCTTTGACCACCCGACAACAAACCAGCCTTACTCTTAGGACGATCCTCTAAACCAAGATTTAAAGTCTTCAAATCATTGATATATTCTTCCTTTTCACCCTTAGACATACCAAGTCTTAAAGTTCTAAGTTTACCTCTTCTTTTCGCCAAAGACATATTCTCAATAATAGACAAATCAGGACAAGTACCAACACGAGGATCCTGGAAAACTCTACCTATATACTTAGCTCTTTTATACTCTGGCATCTTAGTAACATCTAAATCATCTAGATAAATCTTCCCTGAATCCGCAATTACGCTGCCACTCAATAAATTCAATAATGTAGACTTACCAGCACCATTAGAACCAATAACCGTAATAAAATCGCCATCATTAATCAGCAAATCAACACCATTTATCGCATGAACCTCATTAGCACTATGAGCCTCAAAAGTCTTATATAAACCTTCAACCTTAAACACGCTTCTTACCTCCCTTATTCGCAATGATAATAGCCACCGCAACCACAATAGCTGTAAATAACTTCATATCATTAGCAGAAATAAAATTAGTGTTTACCACAAAAGTTACAATCAAACGATAAATAATCGAACCAACCACAACACCAATCAGACACACCGCAAAGTATTTATCCTTAAACAATACTTCGCCAATGATGACACTAGCCAAACCAACCACAATAGCACCAATGCCCATCGTCACATCAGCATAACCATTATATTGAGCAACCAAAGACCCACTTAGGGCAATAAGGGCATTAGACAACATCAAACCTGCGATAATTGTCTTATCAGAATCAACTCCATTGGCCCTAATCATCTTATCGTTATTACCTGTTGCCACTACTGAAAAACCAAATTCGGTATTAAAGAACCATACAAGTAAAACAATCAAAATAATAACCACAATCAAACCCAAGTAGATAGCCCCGTCTCTATCCCTTGTTAAACCAAGCATATCCTTTAGCTTAGTTAATAATGTTACTGATTGAGTCAAAGGAATATTAGCCTTGCCCATAATTCTTAGATTAATAGAATACAAACCAGTCATTGACAAGATACCTGCAAGAAGTGAAGGCATCTTAAACTTAGTATGCAAAACACCTGTCACAAGTCCTGCCAAAGCACCCGCAATAAGGACTAATATACAAGATAATAATGGATCCATTCCTCTTACAATATTAGAAGCACAAACGGCAGCGCCCAATGTAAACGACCCTTCACTTGTTAAATCTGAAATATTCAAGAAACGATAAGATAAATAAACACCAACAGCCAACACTGACCACAGTAGGCCTTGTGATAAAGCAGAAACAACAATTGCCATACTTACTTACCTAAATCATTACCCTTTTCAATAATAGATTCAGGAATTGTATAACCAATTCTTTCTGCCACCTTAGAGTTATAGTAAACCTTACCACTGTCTTCATAAACAATAGGCATAGTAGCTGGATCGCCACCATCTAACACTTTCTTAACAACTTCACCAGTTAACTTACCAAGTTCATAGTAATCAATGCCCACATTAGCCAAACCGCCATCACTAACCATCGCAGCAGCACCAACAACTACTGGTAATTTATATTCTTCTGCTGATTGTAAAACACCGCCCATAGAAGCAGCCAAATTATTATCAGTAGGGATATAAATAAGCTCTACATTTTCCTTGGCTAAAGCTGTAATAGTCTCACTTGTAGTATTCTTATCAGGCGTAGTCTTAACTACACTTTCAATACCTGCAGCTTCTAAAGCCTTAAGCATTTCATCAGCTTGTAATTCAGAATTAGTCTCACTAGATGTATATAAAATACCTACTTTAGAAATATTTGGTACAAGTTCCTTAATTAAAGCAACTTGCTTATCACTTGAGAAATAATCACTAACACCAGTAATATAAGAACCTGGCTCTTCATTTGACTTAACCAAACCAGCACTTACATAATCAGTAATCGCAGTACCCACGATTGGTGTATCAACATTTGTATTCATTAACACCTGAGCACAAGGAGTCGCAATAGCCACAATCACATCACAATCACCATTCACCAAACTATCAGCCATTGTCGTTAAATTAGATTGATCACCCTCAGGATTTTGATAAACATATTCGATATTATCATAGCCATTTTCCTTAAGGTAATCCTTTATACCCTCTCTTGCCTCATCCAAAGAACCATGAGTCATGAGCTGCAAAATGCCAACCTTAATAGTAGAATCATCTTTCTTAGCACCACAAGCACTTAAACCAAGTACCATCAACATAGATAATAAGATTACCATTACTTTCTTCATAAATATATCCTCCTAACAAAAAAGACCCACCATCCAAAGGACGAGTGAGTCTTCGCGTTACCACCTTTATTCATCAATATATTACTACATTGACCTCTTTAACCACTAACATGGTCTAGTTCAATAACGGGAACAACCGAGCACATCTACTACAATTTCAATAGCTAACATAAATGAGGAATTCACAAGACCCTATATAACTGTTTTCAGCACTCACAGTCTCTCTTTAATACAGCCAATCCTGTTACTAGTTCATCTATAACGTTTATAAAATTATATTAGCACTATTTTTCGATGTTTCAATATTTTTTCAGAAAAATATTTTCTAATTTTGATTAGTTTTTTCATTTTTAATCAACAAAGACTTAGCTTTCAATTCATTCTTAGGATTCCTTTTTAAATATCTATCCTTAGAAGCATAGCCATAAATGGTCTTTATAATAAGAATCAAAGAAATAAAATTCAACCAAATCTTAAAGCCTTTGACACTAAACCATTCATAAGGAACGCTAACCTTATCCACAAAAGATAAAAAAGATAAGAAAAACGCAAATAACAAGTAATAATAAGTCCTATTACGTAGTTTCTTCCAAAATTCTTTCCTCTTAGGTCTAATGATAATAAGCATCATCAAACAAGCAATCACCACCAAAGAAGCATATAGCTTATCCATAATATAGGTATCAATAAAACATACCGCAATGTTGATATGCATCAAAATATATATAAAAAAACTAAATATTCTTTTCATTTAAAATATTTAAAACCCCATGTAAATCATCAAAAATATAATCAGCTTCACTTTGATCAATAAAAAATCTACTACCATCCCTAGCCAAAGTACAAATGCCCGCATTCTTACCAGCCTTAATACCCGTACTAGAATCTTCTATAACCAAAGTTTCATCTCTATTAACACCAAGTCTTTCAATAGCCTTTAAATAAATATCGGGACTAGGCTTAGGATTTTTTACATCTTCATCAGATAAAAGTAAATCAAATTCATTTAAGCCAGTATCGGAAATAAACTTATTCAACATATCTCTAGAAGATAAAGTACAAATAGCTAATTTATACCCAGAAAGCTTAGAAAGAACATCCTTGACATCATCAAAAAGATAATCATTATAATCCATTGGATGCATACTAAAGTACTCATCATAGCTCTTCTTAGTTTCATCATAAGACAAACCACTCAACAAAGACATCGTCTTATAAGTATCATCCATATTCAAACCAACAATTTGATAGATATCACTTTTACTTACATCACGATATTGTAAGACCCACTTATAAGACATCTCGGTATAGTAGCGCTCTGAATCCACCAAAGTACCATCCATATCAAACAAAATCGCCTTAATCATTTCTGCATATACCTTAATTCATACTCGATGTTCTTCTCAACTTGTTTAAAAGTAAAAATAAACATTGGAAGTAAATATACAACACCACCAAACCAAGCTAATTGATCAGTGAAAGTAATCGCATCAAACTTATAAATAGGCACAAAAATAGACGCAAAGACACTTCTAAGAATCATCTCAATAATACCAGCCAACATGGCTCTATTAGAATAACCAAGGCCCTGTAAAGCCATTCTAGACACCATAAGCATACCCAACATTGGATAGAAATAACCAAGTCTTCTTAAATAATCATAAGATGCATCTAATGCCTCAACTTCTTCAAGTGAAATAAACAAAGCACTTAAAGTTCTACCAAAGAAGAACAAGATAACACCAGCCATCACGCCATAGACAATACCAATCTTTAAGCCAACGCCAAAGCCTTCCTTAATACGCTTAGCCTTTCTTGCCCCATAGTTTTGTGATAAGAAAGTAGAAGTAGCGATACCAAAGGCATCAAAGGGACACATCATCAATTGTTTAATCTTAGCACCAGCCGCAAAGCCAGATACATAAGTTGTGCCTAAACCATTATTAGCTGACTGCATAACCATTGAACCGATAGCTGTAATTGAAAGTTGTAAGCCCATAGGTAAACCCATATTCAATAAATGTAAACAATGTTTCATACTGATATGTCTATCTTCTTTATCAACATGTAATACTTCAAACTTCATGATGATAAGGCCAAGACACAATAGGCCACTTACTGCTTGAGAAAAGATAGTGGCTACCGCAGCCCCAGCACAACCCCATCTTAAAACTAAAATACAGAAAAAGTCTAAGAAAATATTTAAAATAGCTGAAAAAGCTAAGAAATAAAATGGTGTCTTCGAATCACCAATTGATCTTAAAATACCACTTAAATAGTTATATAAAAGTGTAAAGGGAATACCCGCAAATATCACCACGATATAGCTATATGAGCTACTATAAATCTCACTATTTACCTTTAATAAAGATAAGATTTGTGGTGTAAGCACAACTGTTAATAAGGTAATAAGAATCGCAAAAATAAAAGTTAAAACAGCTCCGTTAAAAACATATTTCTTCAAATTCTTTAAATCATTAGCCCCAAATCTTTGAGCCACGGGAATCGCAAAACCTTGTGTTAACCCTTGACAAAAACCTATTACTAAAAACTGCACACTAGTAGTTGAACCAACACCAGCCAAAGCTACTTTACCTAGTGTTTGACCAACAATAGCAGTATCTACAATATTATAAAATTGCTGAAAAAGATTACCCAACAAAAGCGGTATTGAAAAAGCTAATATCAATTTAAGAGGATTACCCTCAGTCATTTTTCCCGTATTCACGTTTTATTATTATACTCGTAATAAAAAATATGTATACCCCCAACTTGGTGAATTAAGCATACTTATATAGATGATATAATTTCTAAAAAGGAGGTAGCCCCTATGTTAGACTATCGATACGATACTCAATTATTAATTGAAGGAAATAACCTAAACGAAGATGAAATAAACAATTACTTTAATCAAAACTTTAAAGGTGATTGTTTACTAGCTGTTGGCGATAATGAACTAATCAAGATTCATTTTCATACTAATGAGCCATGGAAAGTATTAGAATACTGTGCCTCACTTGGCGAAATCTATGACATTGTTGTTGAAGACATGGACAGACAATCTAGAGGACTGAAAGGATAATAAGTGGAAAATAAACCGGTAAAACTTACTACTATTGAAGAACTTGACACTTTCTTTAAAGAAAAAGGTATTTCTAGTGAAAAAACCCGTTTCTTTATTAATGAAAATAGAAGCGATCCTAAATGCTTCGGCATCTATAAAGAAGGCGATGAATATATTGTCTACAAAAACAAAGCCAATGGTCAACGTTTCACAAGATATAAGGGGAACAATGAATCTATTGCGGTTAATATTTTCTTTTCTAAATTAGTTGATGAAATGGATCTAAGAACCGGTCTAAAAAAAGAAAAAGAAAAGAAAAAGAAAAAACCAAAAGACATCGCTGCCTTTATCATTTTCTTTGCGGTTATAGGGCTCTATGCACTTCTTTATTTCACAGGACCTAAAAAAGGCTACTACATCATCAATCAACAACCATACTACTACTATAATAATGTGTGGTACTTCTTTGATGATTTGGTAGATGATTGGCTAATCTATTCAGGTACTCCTGAAGATTATGAAGAATATTATGTCGGAAAAGACTATAACAGTGAATATGATTTTAGCGATGTTACCAAATCAAAAAACTACACTTCAAATACCCATTCAGACAGCGACTTTGATGACTATGATTTCGACTCATGGGACTCAAGCGATACCGATTGGGATTCTGATTGGTAATGTATCCGTTTTCTTTTAAAAACTTATTGAATTTATAATAGGCCGTATTAAACTATTTAAGTATGAAACTATTTGACAAGAAACTACTTAAATACACTTGGCCTATTTTTATTGAATTAGTACTACAACTTTTAGTAGCCAATATCGATAAAATCATGGTCAACCAGGTATCGAATACTGGAGCCAGCGCTATCGCCAACGCCTCTAGTATCATGGACCTATTGATTATTGCCTTCACAGTAATCTCATTATCAGTTACCATTCTATGTTCTCAACTATTCGGTAAAGGAAAGACAGATAAAATTGAACAATTATATGCGCTTGGAATCATTGTGAATGGAACATTTGGTTTTATCATTTCTATTGTCCTATTGTTGTTTGGTAGAAACATCTTTACTCTAATGAAAATCCCTAATGATTGTATGAGTGAAGCCCTAATCTATTTAAATATTTGTTCCCTAGGCCTAGCCTTTCAAGGAATCTTCTCAACCTATAGTGCTATGTTTAGAAGTAATGGTTGGATGAAACAATCAATGATTGCCTCTAGCATCATGAATGGTTTAAACATTATTGGTAACTACTTCTTAATACCTCATCTTGGTGTAGCAGGAGCTGCTATCTCATCAGTATTATCAAGAATTATCGGTTTAACATTCTTAATAATCATCTTTAACTCATTAAGTTTGATCAAAGTTAACTTTAAATGTCTAAACCCATGGCCATCAACATTATTAAAGACCATGTTAAAAATAGGACTACCGAGTGGTGGTGAAACCGTATCCTACAATGCATCACAAATGGTTATCCTAACAATGGTAAATATGCTAGGCAATTCTATTGTCAAAGTAAGAACCTTTGCCTACATGTATGCTATGATTGGATATTTGTTGGGTTGTGCCTTATCACAAGCATCTCAGGTAATTATTGGTTACATGATTGGTGAAGGAAATAAAGACTTAGCCTATCAAGAAGCCAAGAAAGCTACCATCTTATCAGTTATTCTAAATGGTACAACTGCCTTATTAATATTTATATTCGCAGAACCACTATTCTCACTATTTATAGATAAAGAATTACTACATATCGCCAAAAGCGTAATGTTTGTAGACTTTATCCTTGAAATAGGAAGAGCCATCAACATGACCATGGTAAGAAGCTTACAAGCAGTTGGTGACATTAAATTCCCTGTAATCTGTGGCATCCTTAGTATGTGGTTTATATCCATCCCTATTGCCTACTACTTTGGCTTTGTCCAAGGCTTAGGACTTATGGGTATTTGGATTGGTATGGCGAGTGATGAATGTCTAAGAGGCATAATATTTATCATCAGATGGGAATCTGGTAAGTGGCGTAAGAAAGACTTAATTAATAATTTGTAGTTTAAAGGCCATCATATGATGGCCTTTTAGATTTCATCAATTAAACAAACAGCCTGGGCAATTGCACCTTCGCCTCTACCCACAAAGCCCATCTTCTCAAAACATGTCGCCTTGACATTAACAAGCGAACTATCAATACCTAAAGTATTCGCAATATTTTCTTTCATAGTATCAATATAAGGAGCCATCTTAGGCTTCTCAATGATAATCAAACTATCGATATTTACCACCCTATAGCCATGAACCTTGAGCATATCCTTAGTCTTTTCCAATAAAACTAAAGAAGAAATATTCTCATACTTTGCATCCTTGTCAGAAAAATGAGTACCAATATCCCTTAAGCCCATAGCTCCGATCAAAGACTCAATAATCGCATGAAGCAGTACATCTGCATCACTATGACCCAAAAGACCTTTTTCATATGGAATCTTAACGCCACCAATAATCAAATCTCTACCCTCAACTAAACGATGCACATCCTGTGATTGACCTATTCTCATAACAATACCTCTCTAATATCATCATATACCCTAAGGCCACTTTGACACAAAACATCTTTAGATTGATGCCCATTGGCAACAAGTACACACTCAACACCCATGGCCCTAGCTACTTCACCATCATGTAAAGTATCACCTATCATTAAACATTCGTTAGGGTTTTTATCCTTAATAAATTCTAAGCCAATAGGCAACTTACTAGTAGCATAGATATTATCAATGCCAAGCACCTCATCAAACATGTCAAGAATATCTAACTTATCAAGTTGGCCTTTTAACATGTCAAGCTTAGAAGCACTCAAGACAATATTTTTGTTGCCTAACAAGTGATTCTTCATAAGTATTTCTTTAATACCATCATAAAGTTGACACTTATCAAAACCAGCCTCATAATAATCCATCCACTTACGACCAACTTTTTCCCAACTTAAGACATCAAAATCAAAGCCAACTACTTCATAATAATGCTTAACCGGGAAAGTGAAGATATTACGATATTCTTCCAAACTCAAATGATCTCTATTTAAGAAATCATCAATACATCTATTGATACATTCAAGTCCAAGTTCAGTATCATTTAATATCGTTCCATTAAAATCAAAAATTAAATACTTCATTTCTTAATTATACAAAAAGAAAAGACGCAAAGCGCCTTATTCATCATCCTCAGGTTCCTCAATGATGTTACCATCATCATCATAAACAACACCCTCATCATCATCAACTTCCAATTCTTCCAAATTAATTTGAGTATCCTCAAACTTTAAGTGATTCTTTAAATCCCACTTGTTACCATCAAGTTGTACAAAACGTCCATCGATTGATAAATCAGAATAAAAAGACGCTACCCTATCGCCACTTACTCCAGTTTCCTTAGATACCTCAGCCCAAAGTTCCTTGAAAGGAATTGCCATTTTATGAGCTGCGATATAATCATATGCTACATCAGCCATTGATCTTTTTGCTGTCATGTTTATATTAATCTCCTATAAATTCTATCTTAATTTGCTTGTAACTATCATTTAAATAATAGCCAATAGATATAATATCATTGTTTATTGATAATGCAAGCTCTTTAATAGAAAAAACAATACTACCCTCAGATGACTTTACCTTGATATAAGGTTTATCCCTTAAGACCACAAAAGTCTCATGATCTTCATCTTTTCGAAATATCGTAATTCCATTATTAAAGATGCGCACATCATTTAAAACATCCAACGAATCAGCATAAGAAAAATGCTTTTTATCTATAATATTTTTCTCTCTAACTACTTCTTTATAATTATCTTGCTTATCTTCGATTGTTATAATTACATCCACAAGAAATATATTAACAGTACTTATCAATCATTTCAACAAGATTTTCGATTTTAAAAGGCTTAGACACATAATCATCCATACCAGCATCCTTGGTCTTTTTAATATCCTCAGCATAAGCATTCGCACTTAATGCGATAATAGGCAAATTACTATCAATTCTATTAAGTTCCCTAATAGCACGTGTAGCAGATAAACCATTCATATTAGGCATCACAACATCCATTAAAATCAAATCAAAATAGCCAATCTCAGACTCTTCAAAAACCTTCAACGCATCTAAGCCATCGACAGCCTCACTAACCAAAACGCCCTCATCTTCAAGTAAAGTCTTGGCAATTTCTCTATTTAAGTCATTATCCTCAACAAGTAAAACCTTTTTACCCTTAATAGATACCTTAGAATCCTTTGTATTTTTAACAATTTCAGGAGCTATCTTAAAAGGAATCACAACTTCAAAGGTACTTCCTACACCTTTTTTAGAAGTAACCGAAATAGAACCCTTCATAAGTTCTACAAGTCCTTTGACAATAGACATGCCTAAACCAGTACCTAAACGATACTCATTAAAGTTTTGATTCTCTTGACTAAAAGGCTCAAAGATATGATCAAGATATTCTTTATCAATGCCAAGCCCATTATCCTTAACCACAAATACATAAGTAATTAAATCTTCCTTATGTCTTTTTACATTAACATTAAACTCAACATAACCATCTTTTTTATTATATTTAATCGCATTATCCACAAGATTCAATAGAATCTGTTTCATATGCAAAGAAGAACCATAAACATATGGATAAGTTAAACCATCCTTATAATTACAGATTAAATTAATCTTTAAAGACTCAGCCTTCAACTTAGAAATAGTTTCAACTTCATCAAGAACATCTCTTAAATCAAAAGGATCCTCAATCAAAGCAGCTCTTTGACTATCTAATTTGCTCAACTCTAAAACATCATTCAACAAAGACAACAAGTGATTAGCAGCAACCCTAGCCTTATCACGACTTCTTTGATTTAATTCGGTATCATCTGGATGATTATCATTGATATCCAAAAGCCCAATAATACCATTTAGTGGCGTTCTTAAATCATGAGACATCTTACTCAAATAAGAGTCCTTAGAATCAAGAGCCTGCTTCAAATTATTTCTAACCGCCAAATCTCTAGTTAAGAAAAGTAACCAACCACTTATAACAAGCGACAATATTTGAAATGGAAAACCATAAATAAAAGTTTGAATTATTGTGCATAAACTAGGGATAATGACATAACACAAAGTCGCATAATATTCATTTTTCATCATCTTATTCTTATTCTTCAACAAGAAATATCCATAACAGAAAATACCTATAAAAGAAGTAATCTGTGATAAGAAATATAAATTAGTTCTATGATATACATTAAACTCATCAAAATAATAGATAATATCAAAGAATTGAGATGCAACCAGCATTATTAAAGAAATAATAATACAAATAAATACTATGTAAAACACACATCTTTGTTTCTTGTTTGGCTTAATATAATCAATCAAACACTTTCCAAACAACATCAATAAAATATAGTTACATGTATAAACTAAGAAAGTAGCTAAATTATTAATGATAAAACCAACATTTGTTGTTACACCATCATAAAGATAAGTCATGCTGTCACTAATTAAAAGTAAAGCACCAAGAGAAACAACATTCATGATATCTCTATCAATTTCATCCTTATTCTTTTGTAGGAAAAAGAAGGCACCCAACATTAACGAAACAAATGCCCCAAACAACTCAAAAGAAATAGCCATCGATTTAATATCTAACATAACATCAATTATAAACGAAAAATTATATAATATGTTATTTTTCGTATCATACAAACATTTTTATAACTAGTTACCTACTAAGTGCATCCTCATATAAACAATAATTATCAATATAACTACCGGCATTCCAAACGATATAGCCATTATCTAAAATACCTGCATCAGCCAAACCATTGATTTGATCTAATAACTTCTCATTATCATAGACAACAAATGGTTTGTTTATTGAATTATAGCCTTGAATAAAAGTTCTTACTCTTGCCTTATTTGGGGTAATATCTTGCATATCTTTAGCTTCCTTACCCCAAGCCAACATTAGCTTATAAGGAACTTCCCAAACAACTTCTTCGATATTATAGGCATGGGTATTAAAATGATCGGGATAGGGCATAGGTGAAATAACATCAACTACACTTGAAATAGCTGGCCAGTATTGTCCATAAGCCGTTACATAATTATTACTAGTCTCCCCAAAAACATCAGCTGAAACATAAGCACCGACACTATGTAACTCATCAACTGCATACATCAAAAATCTTTGAATAGCTTGTGACCTTGTCTCATCATATTTATTTTGTAAATCTAAAGCATTTAACTTATCAGCATAATAATCTATTTGTTCAGGAAAACGCACATAATCAAATTCTATTTCATTGAAACCTAATTTAGTTACAGCCTCTTTGGCAAGCTCTACATTATATTCCCATACTTCTCTTACAAAAGGACTAGGCCAATAAGACCCTCCATACATAAAAGGCTTACCATCATCATTTAAATCCGCAATCGCGAATTCTGGATGATCAATCATAAAATTCTTATCCTTAAAAACAGTTATACGGCCAACCATATAAATACCAGCCTCTTTTACCTTATCAAGTTGAGCCTTAAACTCATCCATAGTAAAAGTAGCTGCATCATAAGAAGAAAAAGAACTTTCCTTCATAATATCTGACTTATAAGAAACAATATGAGCATCTCTAATATCAATCACAAAAGTATTTACAGCAGTTCTTTTAGCTAATTCGATATAATCCTCAATGTCTTCCATTGCCTCTTTATTAATATATAAAGACTTACAAACATCAGGCATCACATTACCTTCTATTTGAACCTTTTCGTTGCCTATATAATCAAGTTCACTAGCACTACCCGCTCCATAGGGATTACTTGTATCATTTGAAAAAGGATTAGAAGTATTCAATAATTCCTTATCACTTGTAAGATATTTACTTAAGACATAACCATCCTCGTATTGATAACGATCAACACTACCATCATCTTTTAGGGGACTGTGACCAATAACATTAATCTTTTCGCCTCTTTCTATCAAACCAGCAAGTTTACTACCATCTTTGTCCTTGTAGACACTACAAGTACGATAAACATATAAAGACTTCTCAAGTACTGATGATTCTCTATCTAAAACTAAATTATCTTTATAAACATAATAAACAGTGTCACCCAAATAAACCTTATGATATTCATTTCCATTTTTTTCTTTAGTCTTATCAGATAGAGAAACAAGTTGTCCACGCACTAAAGATACTTCCTTATCATCTTCATCATAAACAAGAACATTACTTGTATCACTAGCTAAATAAGCATCAGATAGTTTCTCTTTATTTGAAATTCTATAAACCAAAACAGTAATTAATAAGATAACTATCACCAACAATAATAAGTCAATTCTTTTCAATGTCTTCTTTTTCATATTTTCATAATAACAAACTTTTTACTTAAGCATAAAGAAAAGACTCATTCGAGCCTAATCTAATTATTTCATATCCTTTAAGAAAGCCTTATAAGCTAGATAAGCTTCATAGATATCTACCTTACTTGTAACTTCATAACAAGCATGCATATTTTGAACCGCAACACCTGCATCAATTACTTCAACATCCTTATTAGCTAAGATATAAGCGATAGTACCGCCGCCGCCTTGATCAACCTTACCAAGTTCACTTGTTTGATAATTAACACCATTATCATCTAAAACCTTACGAATCTTAGCGATAAATTCAGGATTAGCATCATTACTGCCACCCTTACCTCTAGAACCAGTATACTTATTGAACACGATACCCTTACCGAATTCAGCATTATTTTGATTTGGAGAACTTACACTTGGGTAATTAGGATCATGAGCTGCACTAACATCACTAGACAACATCATTGAATTTCTTAAACATCTTCTGATATTTAATTCAGAATATTGACCACACTTATCCATTAATTCAGCTAAAGTATTCTCAAAAGCACTTGAACACATACCAGTATTACCTTGAGAACCTACTTCTTCCTTATCAGATAAGATGCAGCAGCTTGTTCTTTCAGGATTTTCTTCTTCAACAATAGCTCTTAAAGAAGTATAAGCACATACATTATCATCTTGACCATAAGCCATAACCATGCTTCTATCAAAACCATAATCTCTTGCCTTACCAGCAGGAACTACTTCAATTTCTGCAGAAATGAAATCATCTTCTTCAATATCATACTTTTCTTTTAATAGATTCAAGATATTCTTCTTAACAAGTTCCTTCTCATCTTCTTCAGCAGTAGCTGGAATTGAGCCAAATAAAACATTTAAATCTTCACCTTCTACTACATTAGAACCTGTCTTCTTCATTTGATCAGCAGCTAAATGAATTAATAAGTCGCTTACACCAACAACTGGATCATCATCACTTTCACCGATTACAACCTTAACTAAGCTGCCATCTTTCTTACAAACAACACCATGAAGAGCTAGAGGTTGAGCAACCCATTGATACTTCTTAATACCACCATAGTAGTGAGTATCTAATAATACTAGACCTGAATCTTCATATAAAGGATGTTGTTTAAGGTCTAAACGAGGTGAATCAACATGGGCACCTAAGATATTTAAACCCTTAGAAAGATCTTCTTTACCAACTACAAATAAGAATAAAGACTTACCACGATTATTAAAATAAACCTTATCACCAGTCTTTAATTCACTAACTGTATTTAAATCTTTGAAACCAGCCTTTTCAGCAATCTTAATAGAGTTATCTACTGTTTCCCTTTCTGTTTTTGATAAAGTCATGAAATCAATGTAATCTTTACCAAAATTCATTACTGGATCTAAATTACCAGCATATTTCTTCCAAGCATTTTCCATATATATACCTTCTTTCACTAAGCAATATGATATAAAAAAAAGAGTTATCAATCAATAACTCCAATTCTTACAAATGGCGGTCACGATGGGAATCGAACCCACGATCTCCTCCGTGACAGGGAGGCATGTTAACCGCTACACCACGTGACCACTTAATGGAGCAGATGAAGGGAATTGAACCCTCGTGTCGACCTTGGCAAGGTCGCGTTCTACCATTGAACTACATCTGCATATATTCTGGCGAAGAAGGAGGGATTTGAACCCTCGCGCCGGAAATCCGACCTAAGGCCTTAGCAGGGCCTCCTCTTCGGCCTCTTGAGTACTTCTTCATCTCAACACTGTGTTGCCACTTATCAGTGCCTATTTAATATACCATATACTTTTTAGCTTTGGCAAGCATTTTTTAAACTTTTTTATTTTTTTTGATTTTTGATTTTTTGATATTCAAATATAAATTATTTTTTTGAGTTGAAATAAAATAGTCAAACTTTAACTAAATTTGTGAGTAAAACTTAAAAATGCCCATCATTTAAAGGAAATTACGTCGTCAATCAATTCGGAAAAAATCTTTTTTATTATGAAAAAAAATTTATTTTCAAATTAACTAAAATCGATTAGTAAATAATATCCTTTATTTTATATCATCAACCTATTCCGAAATAATTCTAAATTTTAAGATGTTTTTTGCGAATATTTATTAATCATTTCCAATGCATTTAGTCTGCATATTTTCTCAGCTTCTTCCTCTGAAAAGTCCATTTTGCTTAGAATTTCAAAATATTTGTCATATATTTTGCTTGGTTCGAGTTTACGATTATCAGGATAATCGGTAGCAAATATTAATTTTTCTACATCTAATCTTCTTAAGATTTTATTCGCTTCTTCAATGCCAAACTTATCTACCAAATCTGGCAATATAGCAGAGATATTAAAAAACAGTCCTAAGTCAATTAATTCTTCATATTGGAAACCGCCAATATGAGCAATCGATATACGTAGCTTCGGATATTTTTTTATAACATTTTTTATCCTAACCGGAGAACAGACATCATCCATAAGGTGTGTTCTTGGATATGAATGTATTTCTACTAAAATATTATTTTTATTTGCCCATTTAAAAATCTCATCATAATACATGCCATCAATCGGATAAGCGGTATTTGTTGCATGAATTTTCAAACCTAATACTTCTTCTCTTTTAACTACATCTTCTAATATTTGAATAGTTCTTTCTAAATTATTTCTGATATCGATATCGGCAAAGCAAAATAATCTATTTTTCGCTTTGCCACACATATCAAACAAATTATTATGGACGGTACATACATTGGAATCCATAGATAACATACATGAATCATTAAATGGCATTATAAAGGCTGATTCAATATTATATTTATCCATTATTTCAAGATAATCTCTCACATCACCAAAATCTATAAAGTTACCACCATACTCTTTATTAGCCGCAATAACATCTGGTGGCATTAAATGTATATGTGCATCTATCTTTTTTATTTTTTTCCAATCAATCATACTATTTCATTTCCTTCTTGTTAAGTTTGTTCAATAATTTTTTTGATAAACATCCTTAAAAATTCTTTCGAATTTTCTCCATCCTGCTCCACCATTTTCTGTTGAGAAATAAAACCCAGATATTTCAGTTAACTCTTTAGAACAAACAAACTCATACATTCTGGCATATTCACTTTTATATATTATTAAGAACTATGGTTTCATTGCTATTTTATCTAATGATACAACATTGCTATATTGTTTAGAATTCATAAGTAAATTTTCGCTCATCTCTCTTTCTTTATCAAGGGAAGGC
>OIYG01000927.1_pt1 | contig 24859 bp, 41 predicted proteins | sample 1587861 | NCBI WGS metagenome assembly OIYG01 (sample SAMN03283272) | human gut metagenome | biome: human-associated habitat; material: feces | host: Homo sapiens | place: Peru | collected 2012 | reverse complement strand
TAACTTATCTTCTTATTTCCAGTTTCTGCTTGCAATTCGGGATTACTATAAGAACCAGTAACTACCTGATTGCCAAATTTAAAATATGATAGGTTTCCGCTTCCATCATCGTTCATTCTAAACTGCATAACAAAATAAGTTCTCGGTTTAGACCCAAAAAGATTCTGAGCATCAACGTATGATGATACTGTTACAAGGTTATTCACTTTCCTCATTCCCCAATCCTTTAGAGGATCTAAAAAAGTTCCTGGATAGTCTGCAGTACTAGGTGCGTTAAGAATCTGATTGACAATCTGCTTACATTCATCCCTTATACGGATTGCTTCGTCTAGTGAGAGAGAATTTCTCTTTTTCTGAAGTTCCTGTTCTGCCTTTAATGCTTCTTCTTCAGCTTTTTTTCTCAGTTCTTCTTTTTGCTCTTCTGTAAGTTCAACAATTACTTTAAATTTGTTTGATTTGACAGTTTTTTCATTATCATCAGTTACTTTACATACAACGGTAGTGGTACCTTCATTTTTTGCTTCAATATTTCCTTTACCACTGATAGAAATGATATTAGGGTCATAGCTAGTATATTCAATGTTTTTAACTACTACCTTATCAGGTGTTATTTTAGACTTTATTTTTTTGTTGTTCCCTTATATAGGGTTATGTCTGATATTGTTACTTTTTCTATTTCTGGATTTAATGATGAAGCTGAAATAGCCCCTAAAGCTGAAAGCACACATACACCGATAATAGTGTATATAACTTTCTGTTTGACTGTATACTTGCTAGACTTATAAAACTTAATTAGATACTTACCACCATAATAAATAATAGCGAATGGCCAAAAAAATATAATAAGCAGTATCTTCTGCCATGTCATTTTCTTTTCTTTCATTTTTCCCTTCTCCTTTTTTAATTACAAGTGTTTGCGACCATTTTTATGACTGAAAATGACCGTATTTTATTTTTCTTCTCTTTTTATATCTTGCACGATTTCATTCAATACATCCACAAAACAACAATCTAATACATTACAAATAGAATTCAAGGCATCTACACTTATTGATATTTTCCCTTTTTCATATGCATGAATAGTATTTCTTGCTTTGCCTACTTTTAGTCCAACATCATTAAGTGATAGATTTTTAGATTCTCTTATTTTTTGGAGTTTCCTTCCAATTCTAACATCAATATCACTCATTTGTTTCACCACCTTTCTGATAATATTATAGCAAAAAACTCTACGTATGTGCATTCAAATTGTACAAATAACATGAAAAATATACGATGTGCATTGACAATGGACAGATGATGATGTATTATGTGCATTGTAGATGAACAAGAAAGGAGGAAACGATGGGATATACAATTAAACAATTGCGAGTCGGAATGAATATGAACCAAGTCCAATTCGCTAAATTCGTCGGAATGAATCCAGATACCTACGCCAAAAAGGAACAAGGTAAAAGAAATTGGTTAGCTAAAGAAATTATTAAGATAGCACTTGCCTGTAACGTAAAAGTTGAAGACATTATCTTAGAATAATTTTTTTAATCAAAATGTTCATTCACAATGCACATTCAAGAAAGGAGAAAAAGAAATGAACGAATTATTAAGAGTTAATTATGACAGTGACAGAATCACACTGTCAGCAAGAGAACTACATGAATTCTTGGAAATTGAAACACCTTTTAAAAAATGGTTTCTAAGAATGACTGAATATGGTTTTAATCAAAATTTTGATTATAGAGAGGTTATGGACAAAAATGTCCAAAACCCTAAAGGTGGAAGACCCTCAACTGACTATGAAATCACTCTAGACATGGCAAAAGAAATTGCAATGATCCAAAGAAGTGAGAAGGGTAAACAGATCAGACAGTACTTCTTGGAACTCGAAAGAAAGTGGAATAGTCCAGAAGCTGTCATGAACAGGGCTCTTGAATATTCAAGAAAGCAAGTTCAAGCGCTTCTTCAGACAAATGAGAAACTAGAACTTGAAAACAAGATGAAGGATCAGCAGCTAAATGAATTAAAGCCAAAGGCTGATTATTATGATCAGATTCTTCAGAGCAAGTCATTAGTATTGATTTCTCAGATTGCTAAAGATTACGGACTTGGAGCCCCAACGATGAATAAGAAACTTCATGAGTTGGGTGTTCAGTATAAGCAAGGTGGCCAGTGGCTTCTATATAGCAAATATCAGAACAAAGGCTACACACATTCTAGAACTATCAATATCACAAGAAGTGACGGCCGTTCTGATGTGAGAATGCAGACAGAGTGGACACAGAAAGGAAGACTGTTCTTGTATGAACTTCTTAGAAAGAACGGTATTCTTCCAATCATTGAGCAGAATTAAGGGGTGATCATCATGGATGAATGGAACATCAGTGTTGAAGAAGCTGCAAAGATCATGGGTAAATCAAAAGATTTCATTTTTCAGGCAATCCAGAACGGATTCATCAAAGGGATTGTGATACAAAATAAAACCCGAAGAACTGCACATATTCCGAGAAAACCATTCTTTGAATACATGACTTGCTCCAAAAAAGAACCAAGCCAAGAATTAATCGAAGCGCTCATAGAAAAATATGAGTCTTCAGAAAAAGAAATCAAAAAGCTTGATGATAAGATCCTTGAGCTAAATAGAAAAATCATCAAGTTAAGCAAAACTAAATAACAGCTTTAAGTGTTCATGAGCACCTAAGGCTAGGAGACAAATAATAATTCGTAGAATGAACTGCAATACATAATTTAACATTTCTCTTTTTGGATAATTCCATTGACTATACATACCTACTGTATACGGTCTCCTAGCGCTAAGTGCTTATGAGCATATAAAAAAAGAACACACGACTGCCATCGTGTGCTCCCACTCAATCTTCTCGGAAAAGATTGATAAAAATCAGACAGTGCTAATTGTAGCACAGAAAGAGGAAATTATGAATAGTAAAAGAATCTTATTAATTTCAGTTAATATCTTTGTATTGGGAACAGTTATCTCAATGATCACATCAGGCACAAATTGGGATAGTACAGCCGTACATGCCTTAAGTGCTTTCTCATTGGGATTAAACATCCTATTTCTAGAATACATCGGATTAAAGGGGGATAAATAACATGATCAAACACGTAGAAACACCATTCCTACATATTGAAATTAAAGAGAGATGTGAAGTAACAGGAAGAGGAAACACATGGCAGTACTTCTTGCTATTTGCTTACATCGTTAAAGCTGCAAAAGAAGGACGCTTTACTAATGGGTTTGACGATGAAGGAGAGGAAAAGGAATTCGTTAGAATTTTAAACAAGGTATACAAATGTCCAGATGATGCAATCGATGCCATTGAAGGCAAAGTGAGAAGAAGATACCTGCGTGCATATGTTCATTCTCCAGAGTGCTTTGAATGCACAAAGGTGCGCTTAGGTATTGATTAATGACTGAATTCAAAAATCTATTCGATTGCATTTATGAAGAGATTCCCAAGACAAAAGAAGGGTGGCTCTCTCAAAGAAGAAAAGGGATTGGTGGTTCAGATGCTGGAATAATCGAAGGTGTCAACCGCTACACAACTTTACATGAACTTTGGGAAGACAAAACAAATAGGCAAAAGAGACCTCAGGTCTCAAATCATGCCATTGAGATGGGGAATCGTCTAGAACCTGTAATGTTTAACCTGTTTGAAGCGCTCTATGGTGATGACTATGAAGTCATTGACACAAAGGATTATTCATTATCTCGCAAGGATAAGGATTGGATGCGAGCCAATCTAGATGGCGCTCTAATCAGAAAAGAAGATGGATCAAGCGGAATACTTGAAATAAAGTCAACCACTATTAATAAGTGGCAGTACTTCCAAGAAGAATGGGGCGATGATTCGATGCCTCAGACATATTACTGTCAGTGCCTTCATTACATGAACGTGACAGGTGCTGAATTCGTTGTCTTATTCGCTATTGCCATGATGCCGTGGTGTGATGAAACAAAGACAATTGTTAGAAGAATTGAAAGAAGCGAGGTGCTTTTGGATTTAATGCAGCTAGAGGCTGATGAAGAAGCCTTCTGGCAAAAGCACATCGTGGAAGATAAGGAACCAAATTTTATTTAAAGGAGAAAAAAGAAAATGATAACTAGAACAAGGGCTAATCAAGATATTAGAGACATGTTAAAGGATAATGGGCTCACTCAATGGGATTTATGTAAAGCACTAGAATTAAGCGAAATGACTTTATATAGACGTTTAAGAGATGAACTACCAGAAGACCAAAAGCAAGAATACAAGAAAGCTATTGAAATGCTTATCAATCTAAATGCATAACGAAATTTAAAGGAGAAAAAGAATGAGATTTAAACAAGAAATTAAAGACCGCTTATATGGCGGTCACATCGGAATCGAAACAGACAAGATTGATTTTGAGATTCTCAAAGTCATGCTTGCTGATGATCACAAGAAGATTGCAGACGGAAAGCCAGTAACTGAACTAGCATGGCCTTTTGGTGCAATTACAGCACTAACTGCAGTTAATGACAATGGTGAAGTATTCGCTGACAAGCAGATTGACATCAGATACGAACAGGTGAAGTTCAAGGATGCAATCATTGATGAAGAAGATACACAGCCTATTGATGCAGATGTCAATGAAGTTGCTGAAATGCCTAGTTTAAGTGTTGTAAAGGTCATTCCAGCACAGATTGAAGGATGTAACGTAAAACACTTCAAAGAGGCGGTAAAGTCTTATTTGAAACGCTATGACGGCATTGTAGTGACTGCAGACAACTATAAAGAGTTATCTGACGTTGTTTCTAAGCTGAAGAAAGAAAAAGACAATGTCAATGAAAGCAAGAAGGCAGTCAAGAAAGAAGCGATGAAAGTCTACACAGACTTTGAGAACGATATGAAAGAAGTTCTTAAGATGTTTGATGCTTCTATTAGTTCATTATCTAGTGATATTAAGGAATTTACAGATAAGGAAGTAGCAGAGAATGAAATGGTTGTAAGAAAACTCTGTAATAAGGCTCTTAATGATTATGTGCATAGAGATGACTTTGATGGATATTGTGCAACTAAAGTATTCTCTATTGATCCACGCTGGAGTTCTCTAAAGAAGTTCATCAACAATAAGAAGCCAACCAAAGCGCTGGTAGATGCAATCAAGAATGAATGTGAAAGAACTAAAGAAACATATAAATCATATTTACAAAGATGCGAGTCTTTAGACATCTATTTAGAGGCTAGATGTAAAGAAACTGATGTTGATCAAGAGATGATTGATGTGAGTGTCTACAAAGATAAGTTAAGAAACGGCTCTTTTGAAGACATTAAGCCACTACTAGAAAGAAGATTTAGAGAAATCATCAATAGACGAGATGAACAGGAACATCAGAAGGAAGAAGCGAAGAAGGAAGAAGTTAAGCAGCAGGAAAAGCCTGTAAATGTTTCTTCAGAAGAAAAAGAACCTCTAAAGATGTTGGTTGGTAAAATCGTAGGAACAAATTCAGCACTAAATGAATTAAAAACATCTCTAGACTACCTCAAAGCCAAATATGATGGTTGTTTCGATTATGATTTAAGATTCCCTAGAAAGAAAGAAGGTAAATAACAATGACAGTTAAAAACAGTTTAAGAAAAGACACAAACAAAGCAAAATTCAGTACTTTTATCGCAAGCCCAGCAGTACAGAGAAAAATCAATGATGTTGTTGGCGGTAAGAATGGAACACGTTTCATCGCTTCTATTACTTCTACAGTTGTCAATGATCCAAAGCTTCAGGAATGTGAGCCTAATAGTATCATTACTGCTGCATTTCTTGGCGAAGCGCTCAACTTATCTCCTTCTCCCCAGTTAGGACAGTACTACTTTGTACCTTACAAGACTAAGAGAGGAACAGTGGCACAGTTCCAGTTAGGTTATAAAGGCTACATTCAGTTAGCTATCAGAAGTGGACAGTATAGAAAATTAAATGTTATTTCGATTAAGGAAGGTGAATTAATCCGTTACGATCCTCTTAATGAAGAGATTGAAGTCAGATTGATTGATGATGAACTTGTAAGAGAAAACGCCAAGACAATCGGCTATTATGCAATGTTTGAATATACAAACGGCTTCAGAAAAACAATGTACTGGTCAAAAGAGAAGATGGAAGCACATGCACTTAAGTATTCTCAGGGATATGCAGCAGATAAAAGAAAAGGCACTAACTGGACATTCTGGTCTAAAGACTTTGACGGAATGGCATACAAGACTATGCTCCGTCAGCTGATCAGTAAGTGGGGTATCATGTCAATTGATCTGCAGAATGCTATTGATGCCGATATGGCAGTAATCAACAGCGATGGTACAAAAGAGTATGTTGATGCTCCTGTTACATTTGTAAACGATGAAGAACCACAGCCACATGAAGAAGCGCCTAAAGCAATCGAGCATGAAAGTTCAGCACCTAAAGCACCACAGTCACATGAAGAAGCTGACAAGGTTCTAGAAGAAGCAATGGTCAATACTGATTTCGGCGATGCTGAATTTGGTGACTTCGATGATGGTTATGATTATGAACAGTTCTAATTAAAGAAAGGAAGACATGAGGGATGGATGAAAAAAGAAGATGGATCAAGTTATACATGATGGACTACGACGAAGTCTATCATGATTCAAAAATGCTACACCTTTGGATTGACATCCTTCTTCATGCCAATCCTGTTGACTATTATCACCATGGCCAGCTTATAAAAAGAGGACAATGCATCTTGTCTCTTAGACAGGTATCAGAAAGATGTGGAATGGCAAAAAACACCATTACTAAATATCTTCACCTCTTAGAAGAGTGCGGAAAAATCAAATTAGATATATCTAGAAAAGGCACTCTTATAACAGTTGAAAACTGGGATAAATATCAGAACCGTGTCTCACCTAGTGTCCTAAAAATAGGACAAGAGGTAGGACAAGAGGTAGGACAAGAGGTAGGACAAGAGGTAGGACAAGAGGTAGGACGTAATAAGAATAAAAGAATAAAAGAAATAAAGAATAAAAGAAGACTGTCTGTCAGTGACTCTGACTTGTCTGATTTAAAATCTTTTCTTATTGAAAATGATTTTGAAGAAGTTGCCGATGAAGTAATAGAAACATGCAAACTCTATGGACTTGAGAAAATAACCAATCTAAAGAACTTTGCTTTAGCAGTAGCAAAAGAAAAGAAATGGTACCAGAAGAAAAAGAAACTTAAAAAAAGAGTAACTGAAGAGGATAAAGAAGAATTAAGGCGATTAGCGGAAGGACTATACGGAAATGATGAAGAGCAAGTCTCTGATGAAGAGGTTGCTGAATTAAGAAAATCAATGGAAGGACTAGGAGGGGATTTATAACATGACAAATTTTGAATTTTATGCAAATGAAATTAAATCCAGAGGTTTCAATTTTGCGGTAGATAAATCAAACGGTGAGTTATTCTGCTGTAAGGAAGAGGGCTCATGCAGTAAATGTGTATTTTGTCCTGATACAAAGGGATTGATAGATAAAAGAGATAAATTCGTGTGTTCAAAAATCAATATCGTTAGATGGTTATATCAGAAGCACAAGATAAAAATGAATGCTCTGGAGTACGGCTTGCTTAAATATATGCTATCTCAAGGATTTGAATGGGTATCACGTGATGATGATTTCACAATCGCGTTCTTCACATTAAAGCCAATCGATAAGGATGGTACTTGGTTCTCTCCTGAAAACGGAGCAGATGAACCACTCAACTGTGTTTCTCTTTGCGAGGAGTTGTTTGAATTCTTAAGAGAAGATGAATTATTTGAAATAAATGAATTACTAGGTACATGTGAGGTGACAGAGTAATGTTAAATGCAGAAAGATTTAAAGAAGAAATAAATAAGCACAATAACGAATTTGGACTTACTGACAGCATTGCTGATTGTAAAACATTAGAATGTAGAAATTGCCGATTCTCACGTTTGAATAATTCTGATGATGAAATTATTCTTTGCAGCACTAGAAAAGTTAAATGGCTTTTGTCGGAATATAAAGAACCTATCAAGTTATCTAAGCTGGAATATGATATTTTAACGTATATTCTTAAAAACACAGAATGCAGATATATCGCTAGAAATAAATCAAGATCTCTCTGTGTACACTCTTGTAAGACAGTTAAAGATACGCAGTATGGGCAGTGGACTGCAGTATGTGATAAAGTGAAATCCTGTGAAGTATTTAACAATTTATTCCCATTTATCAAATGGGAAGACGAAGAACCTACATCAATCAAAGATGTTTTAGATAACTGTGAGGTGGTTGATGATGACCAATCTTGAACATTATTTTAAAGAAGTGCTTGAGTATGGCATCAGATTAGCAATCAGAAGAGAAGACGAAAAAATTTGCATGTGCCAAGATGATGTAAAATGCGAAAACTGTGCATTTGATAGAAATTACTGTGCAGATGATTATTGTGATTGGTTATTCCGTGAATATAAAGAAAGTGATACAGAGGTGGTCAATGATGCTGAAGAATAAAGAAGAGAGAACCTCATTTTTAAGAAATGAGAAGAATTGGGAAGTTGAGTATTTAACACCTGATATTAAAATGCTGACTTTAAAATTAACACCTAAACTATATGTCAGAAAAATTCAAGTGATGGGTTTTAATAAATTTTTTAAAAAAAGTGGATGGTATACGCAGTTTACTAAGTTCTATTATCCTGATGATCTATATTACGGTCCTAATGCTTCAGATACAGAATTATTAAAATATTTAACTGCACATAAAGATGATGATTACATTGAAGACTTAGAAGTAGAAGGAGAACAGTAAATGGGTGAGTTCGCTGAATTAATACGTGCATTATGGGGTATGAGAAGTGATTTAGGGATTATTGCTTGCTCAAATGGTGATGATTTAACCCTTACAATCACATCAGAAGAGTGTGCTGAGTTAATCCAAGCAATCACTAAAGTGAAGAGATATGGGTTAATTGATAAATATCATGATAACTTGCAAGAAGAAGTTGCCGATGTTCTTATTTGCATTTCTGAGTTGCTTATTTTAGGTTATCTAGATTTAGAAAAAATAAATGAGTATCAAATTAACAAAATTGATAGAGAGTGGTTGCGTGTCCGTAAAAAAGAAGAAGAACTAAAACAGGAGATTCAAAAGTATGGAGAAATATAGTGCCGAAAAGGTTCAAGATATTGTAGAAGAAAAGGAAACTGAATATAAGAAGCTAGAAGAAGAGTATTCATATTTGAAAGAAGAGTATGGAGAACTTGAAGAAGTATGTCAAGATTTAAAAAAAGAAAACAATACTCTAAAAAGAAAGTGTGAAAGTTATGAAAAAGCAAGCCAAACTGTATTGAGTATTTACAATGAGGATTTAAAAAAGATGGATGATCTTCAGGAGTTTAACAATAAACTCATTAAAAGCTGCAAAAAGGCTAACAGGGATTTCTTTATCCTAGTAGCAGCCTATGTTGCTGCACTAGTGCTAATGATTTACTTATTTATCAGATAAGGGGGGAGTGATATAGATGTTTTTATTGCAGGTATTAGGAAATGTATTTTCTGCGTTTGCTATCGTTATGCTGATTGTTGCTGTCCTTATCGTGATATCAGTAATTGCTATTGCGGTGTTCGTTATTGTGTCGGTCGTTGTGAATGGCATAGAAGAAGATAAGGAGAATAATAACTTATGACAAGAAAAGACAAGGAGGAACACTATTAATGCTTAATCGTGCTTTATTAGTCGGAAGACTTACAAGAGACCCTGAACTAAGAAGAACAGGGAGTGGGAAGGCAGTCACAAGCTTCAATCTAGCAGTAGAAAGAAACTTCAAGAGTGATGATCAAGAAGCTGATTTCATTAACTGCGTATGCTGGGGGAAGATTGCGGAAAATACAGAACGATACTGTTCTAAAGGTTCGATGGTTTCAGTAGATGGAAGAATCCAGACAAGAAATTATGACAATAACCAAGGCCAAAAGGTATATGTTACTGAGGTGATTGCTGACTCTGTACAGTTCATTAACACTAGAAAAGAAAATCAAACTACAGCACAAGCACAAACCAACAGTTATGTACATAATGAACCAATTCAGCAGTTCGAGGATGAAGGATTGGTTATGGAAGAGGATGACATTCAATTCTAATGAGCAAGAATAAATACAAGGCTAAGAAGGCAATTGTTGACGGTATTGTCTTCGATAGTCGAAAAGAAGCAAAGAGATATACAGAACTCAAGAAACTTGAAGAGATGGGAATCATTAGAGACCTGTCTCTTCAGGTTCAGTTCGAACTAGTGCCGTCATTTGAGATTATTATTGATGGGAAGAAGAGGAAAAGAAGACCAATCACATACGTGGCCGACTTCGTATATTACAGAGATGATGAAAAGGTAATAGAGGACGTCAAAGGTCTCAGAACTCCTGTCTATAAAATCAAGAAGAAATTATTTGAATATCGTTATCATGAGACAATCAGGGAGGTATAGAAGTGGCTAGATTAGTTGAAGTATGGGACTACTTTAGAGCGCCTATGAGCGAGAATGACATGATAAGAATGCGCAGAACGTTCAGTATCATCAATTTAGATAAATGCACCTTTGAATTCCAGTTGCTTCCTAGATGGCCAGAAGGGGGACTGTGTGCAATCGTTTTCTATTACAAGAAGAAGATGATCCACAAGGAAGAGTACAGCACTATGAGTCTAGCAAAGGCAAGACTTGACTGGCTTTCAACGTTTGTTCCTAAAAAGGAAGAAGGGGAACTTGAATACAAGGGAATGCCGATTGATGCTGATGATATTATTGCAGTTCTTAATCATACAAGCTTTAGTGATAGAACCATAAGCATTGTTACATCAAGAATAAGAATCAATGACAGAGTGCAGCGTAAGAGTTGCTACACGATTCTTGAAGAGATTCAAAAGAAGTTCATCAGATAATCAAACAGGGCATTGAGTTCTTTATTAGATTTTATATACTATCAAGAAAATTTATTAGGACCCCTCATACTTAATAGATTCTTTTCTAAAAGCAAGATCCTCTCATGGACTTGATGCCCTAACATATTTTTCTATTCTAAAACCAACAAACAACAGCAGTGTCATGGCTTTGCTTCAATCTCATTCACCTTCTTTTGCAAAGAATAAGAGTATGAAGCGCTAATTTTGCTATCCAACTATAAAGTTATGATATTGCTGGGAGAAGAGAAGACACAAATTGAAAACCAATAGGAAGAGTAAAGGACTGTTTTCTTCTTCTCCAGAAAGGAGGTTAAATGGGAAACTTTGTTTTATATCGTAACGGAAAAAGAACCGATATAACTGGATCAATAGAAAAGATAAGTCAGTATGTTGATGCTACTCAATTAGCTCTAAAACATAGATGGCAACGTATATATAAGCATGAAAGTGTATTTTCAAATGAAATACCTATTAAAATAGGGAGTGCATACGATAATGAGGAATATATGGCAAATGTATATGCTCATAGAAAAGTACACAAGAAAGAAAAGAAAAAAGCAAGCTATGAAGATAGGCAGTTCTATGTTGTCTATGACATGAATGACAATGTAATTATTGCAGGCACTGCTGAAGAATGCGCTAATAGGCTATCCATTGGATTAGCTAGTTTCTACTGCAAGGCAAGCAATCAGCACAGCGATAAATACAATGCAAGGCATCCTAGCACTGCCCCAAGAAAATATTATGTATATACTTTAAAAGATAAGGAGGAGTGAAATTAAATTGTTTTTTATTCTATTTGTATTGGTGATAGTGATTTATTTATTTTTCATTTTTGAATAAGGAGGTAATCAGATGACGCCAGAAGAGACAAGAAACTATCTTAAAAGCTATAGGAATATGCGCAATCGAGTGGAGTACATCAATAACAAGATGATTAATGTTAAATCAATCAGATATGATGATAGTCCGAGCGGTTCGTATTCAGAACCTAAGACTCAGAACGATTACATCATGATGAAGGATAAGTATATTGCTCAGATGTCTCTTATTCGTGAGGATATTGAGAAACTAGACAACATGAATCATCGTGATGCACTGTTTTATAAGTATGTCGAACTAATGAGTGATTATGATATAGCCGACTTGATGCAATATTCAGTAGGAACGGTAAGACACTTCTTTTGTTCTGGTATCATCGAATTATCTGAAGTTATAAATGATAAAAATGTAACAGAAAGTATAGAAAAGTCATGAAATCAAAACGCATTAGTAATATAAAGGTGCTAACATATAACATGTGGAAATAGTTTGATAGGGAACTATGATTTCAAGGCGCTTGTATAAGTGCCTTTTTATTTTGCCAGGAAGGAGAATAACAGATGAATGACATCAAGATAATACAGAAGTCTATTGCTGATCTAATCCCTTATAGTCGCAATCCTAGAAGGAATGATGAAGCCGTTCCGATGGTAATGAACAGCATCAAGGAGTTTGGTTTTAAAGTTCCTATAGTGGTTGATAAGAATAATATCATCGTATGCGGTCATACAAGGTTTAAAGCAGCGCTAAAGCTAGGACTTGAGACAGTTCCATGCATAGTAGCCGATGACCTCTCAGACGAGCAGATTAAGGCTTTTAGACTAGCAGATAACAAGGTATCAGAGAAAGCGGAATGGGATTTTGAAATCCTAAGCGGTGAACTTGATGACATTATCAATATAGACATGGATTCATTTGGGTTTGAGTCAATTGAATTTGAAGAACCTGAGGAAGATGATTCTGAAAAGGTTAATGAAAGAGAAAGAACAGGAAACGCATATAACCTTGATGAATATGATGAACTTAGAGCAATAGGATTCTATCAAATGCCTACACTTGAAAGAATTGACTATGTTCCTGATGATCTTGTTGGCTTCAATTATGTATTGAATTCTGATAGATATGAATCAGGTGTTCATTTTTATATTGATGACTATCAATTTGAAAGAATTTGGGCATCTCCTCAGATGTATGTTGATAAGCTAGCACAGTTTGACTGTATTCTTACTCCTGACTTTTCTCTTTACATGGATATGCCTATGGCCATGAAGATATGGAATGTATACAGAAGCCGTTTAATTGGTCAGATCTATCAGGATAGGGGGCTTAGAGTGATTCCTACTGTATCATGGGCTGAACCAGAAACATTTACTTTTTGTTTTGATGGTATTCCTTCTAACAGTACAATTTCGGTTTCTACTATTGGAGTTAAGCGCAGCAAGGAAGCCACAAAGATATGGACACAGGGCATGGACGAAGCTATGAAGAGGCTGAAGCCAAAGAACATACTTGTTTATGGTGGTGACATTGGCTATGACTTCAAGGGGGCTAATGTAAAATACTATGATAATCATGTAACAGAAAAGATGAAATCAATGAAAGGAGAAAAACGATAAATGAGACTGAATCAATTTAGATTTGAGTTTAATCGAGTTAATTTTTTTCAATTGTGTGAAGGAGTGTGGATGTATAGAAAGCCCATTGAAATATGGCATGAAAGAACAGATGAATTAATCAGATTTAAGAGTGTTGATGAAGCACTAGATTATAGCGTTAATGGTACAAAAGTAAGAGAGATTATTGATAAGATGGAGCATCTTCCTTCAATTGAATTGAAAGGTGGAAGAGGTGCGTCTAGTGATACATCGAATAAAACGTTTAAATTTGGACATGCTAAAACAAGTTGGGAAGGTCAAAAGACTTTGCTACCTGCTAAAATGAATACAAAAATTAAAACTAAAAGCCCGGAAGATGCCATAGCATATTTCAATAAAGAACATCAAAATTCTGATCATGAGTGGTCTGTTGAAGTTGATGATCAGGGATTTATCCATCAATATAACGAAGGAAACAAGCATTCTGTCTGGGGGAAAGGTACTAATACATCAAGGAATAGAAAAACAATCATCGTTCATAATCATCCTAGTGGTGGCCATTTCTCTGATAGTGATTTATTAAATGCAGCATCTGACCGTAACGCAAATGGTGTTATTGCTTCTCCGAGCAAGAAGAATTATTACTATAAATTTGAAAAAGGTTCTCATTTCAAGCCTAATGAATTTTCTAGAGCAATCAGAAATGCAAGAATGAAAGGTAAATCATATGATGATGCAGTAGATAAATGGCTTACTAAGCACGCTAAGAAATTTGGCTATAAGTATAGCAAGGTAAAGAAATAAGCAATAGTAATAAAGGCAGGTGATAGCAATGGCAAAAAGTGAGTTCGCAAACATGACACCAGAAGAAAGAAGAGAGAACGGCCGAAAAGGCGGACTTGCATCTGTCAAGGCAAGAAGAGAAAAGAAGGCAATGAAAGATAATCTTGCATCACTTCTTTCCATGTCTCTCAAATCAGGTAAGATAGCCGATGTAGACACAATCAAGAACTTTGCTGCATTGAATGGCAAGAATGTGACTGTACAGGATGCAATACTCATTAAACAGGTTCAGAAGGCAATGAAGGGCGATACTAAGGCGGCGGAATTCATTAGAGACTTGAGCGGTAACAAGCCTGGTAGCAGTCTTGACATCAAGTCAAATGGACAGATAGTAATTATAGATGACATCGAATAAAGCAAAGCTTTCTGACATTATAGGCCCAGCGTTCTATGATCTTCATAAATATGTTAAGACCAATGCATATACACATTACTGGCTCAAAGGTGGACGAGGTTCTTTAAAATCTTCTTTTATTGGTACTGAAATTCCTTTAGGAATTATGAGAGATGCAAAACGTGGCGTAATGAGTAATGCCGTTGTTATCAGACGTGTAAAGGACACTTTAAGGGGTTCAGTCTATGAACAGATTAAGTGGGGCATATTCATGCTGAAGGCTGAAGAAGATTGGGATATACCTGAATCCAAGTTACAGATGACATACAGGCCGACAGGACAGCAGATAATCTTCAAGGGTGCTGACAACCCTAAGAAGTTGAAATCTATCAAGGTGTTTGTCGGCTATGTGAAATACGTATGGTATGAAGAATGCGACGAATTCGAAACGTATGACAAGATAACCAATATTAATCAGTCTCTTTTACGTGGTGGACATGAGTATTGTGTCTTTTATTCCTTCAACCCTCCTGAATCACAAAGAAATTGGTGCAATAGGCAAGTTCTAGTGAAAAGGGATGATACATATGTCTCTCACACAACTTACTTACAGGCACCACCTCAGTGGCTTGGGGAGCAGTTCTTAATAGAAGCCGACCACATGAAGGAGACAAAGCCTGATAAGTATAAGCATGACTATTTGGGAGAGGTAACTGGAACAGGTAGCGAGGTTTTCACAAACCTTGATATACGTGAGATAACCGACGAGGAAATACAGGTATTCGATAGATTAAAAAACGGATTGGACTTTGGTTACGCTGGTGACCCATTAGCATACGTCAAAGCAAACTATGATAAGACGCGCAGGCGTCTTTTTATTTTTGGTGAAGTATATGGAACTAGACTATCAAATGCCAAGGCCGTTAAACTCATAAAAGAGATTAACCCACTTAATAAGCTAGTCACTGCTGATTCAGCTGAACCAAGAACTATTAATGAATTCAAGTTATTAGGTCTCAATATCATCGGCGCAAAGAAAGGCGCTGACAGTGTAGACAATGGAATAAAGTTTCTTCAGGACCTAGACAAGATAATTATAGATCCTGTTAGATGCCCAAATGCTGCACGTGAATTCAATGACTATGAAATTGAGATGGATAGAGACGGCAACCTTAGAGGGGACTTCCCTGACAGAAACAACCACACTATAGATGCGGTTAGATATGCTATAGAAAATGAAATCCTTATGAAGAAGGCAAGAGCAGGAAAGAGGAGATTTTAAAAGATGTATTATACTTTCACGATTCCACGAGAGAAATTCGACGAGACAAACATAGACAGGAGCATGATCCTTCGTCTCATTAGCAAACATTATAGTATTCGTGCTCCTGAGATATTGAAGAATGTCGGCTATTACTTTGGTAAGCATGCCATCATGAACAGGAAAAAGAAGTTCAAGAACCAGCCGAACAATAAGATCATGGTAAACCATGCTAAAGATATATCAGATACAGCAACAGGCTATTTTCTTTCAAACCCTATAACATTCAAGAAGAATACAGAAGACGGCAATATTGACAAGCTGACAGGTGCATTTGTTGATGCTGAAACGGATGACACAGATTCATGCAATGCCATCAATATGTCACGTGCTGGTGTCGCTTATGAGTATGTTTACTTATGTGAGCATGAAAGCAAGCTGATGACCAAGACACTTGACCCATTGTCAACGTTCAAGGTTTTCGATGCTTCAATTGAGCAGCATGAACTATTCAGTGTTTATTATTCGATTGAAAAAGATGATTCTACTGACAGGTTCAATATCATCGCAACAGTAACAACTGAGAACTATGTCACAAGAATCGGAATCACTTGCAATGAGGAATTCGAAAAAGGCGAGTTTTCAGAACTAGGTGAGCCTTACCCACATTTCTTAGGTGAGGACCCTATCATTGAGTATAGAAACAACATGGACTGCATTGGAGACTATGAACAGCAGATTTCTCTTATTGATGCATACAATACATTATGCTCTGACAGAATCAACGATAAGGAGCAGTTCATTGACGCAGTGCTTGTTGTCTATGGCGCTCTTTTAGGTGATGACGATGAAGAAGCAACAAAAGCGCTCCAGGCTATCCGTAAGAATGGTGTTATGGAACTTCCTAGTGATGCACGCTCTGAATATCTAACTAGAACTTTTGACGAGAATGCGGTGGAAACACTCAAGCGCTCAATAAAGGAAGATATCTATTCACTTTCTCATGTTCCTAATCTGACAGATGAAAACTTTGCTGGCAACAGTTCAGGCATTGCCATTCAATATAAGCTTCTAGCACTTGAGACTCTCACCAAGACAAAAGAGAGATATTACAAGAAAGGGCTTAAGAAGCGTATAAGAATGTTCTGTACTTACCTCAATCTAAAGGCAATTGCTGCTGATCAGTCAATGATTGAGCCTGTATTTACAAGAGGACTCCCACAAAACCGTCTTGAATTATCACAAATCATTGCGAATCTTAAAGGTGTTGTATCAACTAAGACACTTCTTGCACTCCTTGACTTTGTTTCAAACGTCGATGATGAAATGAAAGAAGTCAAGAAAGAACAGCAGGAAGCGCTTGAGACACAGAAGCAGTTATTTGATACCGAAAATCAGAATACTCCTCCAGAAGATGAAGAAGAAACAGATGATCATGAGGAAGATGATAACAATGATGATGACAAATACAAGGAATGATAGTGTTCTATTATGACCAACATTAAAAACATAAAGTACTGGGAGATGCGAGAAGCAAGGAACATGTACAAGGATATGCAGCTAGCCGAGGACTGCGCCAAAGAGTTGAGCGTAATCTATAGCAAGGCTGCAATCTACACTGCCAAGCAGATTGAGGGAATATTCAATAGATTCGCTTCAAAGCATCATCTGACAAGAGACGAGGCTATTAATCTTCTTTCAGAGGCTGACAGTAAAGATTTCGAAAAACTGCTTGAAGCATACAAGAATAAGACAGGTGCCCAAAAAAGAGAAGCGCTAGCAGAATTGGAAGCCCCAGCATATAAAAATCGTATGAAGAGGCTTGATGATATTAACAAGTCAATTAATAAGCTGATTAATGCCATTGCATCCAAGGAAAGAGATGCCATAGAGAAGACAATGCGACAGGTCTATGAAAGCAGTTATCACCATGCAGTATATGAAGCTGCAAGAATGAGTGGTCTAGATCTTCAGACAGGCCCTATTGATGAAGGCGCTCTTGAAACCATTCTGAAAAAGAAATGGTCAGGTCAGAACTATTCCGAAAGAGTATGGAACAATACTCAGAAGGTGGCCGATGCACTAAAAGAGGAGCTCATGATAGGAGCACTTACAGGAAAGACAGAGAAGGAAATGACCGACTCAATCAACGAACACTTCCTATCAGGTAGAAATAAAGCTAGAAGACTTGTAAGGACCGAATCATCATACATTCACAATGAGGCGCACTTTCAGGCTTACAAGGATTACGGCATAGAGGAGTATAGATTTGTTGCAACACTAGACCTTAGAACGTCTCAAATTTGCCGTGAGAGAGACGGAAGTGTATACAGGGTGAATGATAAGAAGATAGGCGTAAACGCCCCTCCAATGCACCCATGGTGCCGTTCTACTACTATTATGAATCTTGACGATGAAACTATGCATAATCTAGAAAGATTTGCAAGGGACCCTGTTACAGGTAAAAAAATAAAAGTTCCAGCTGATGAGACTTATAAAGAGTGGTATCAGAGAATGGTTGAAAAGCATGGTGCTGAAGCGATTAATACGGCTGGGAAGTCAACTAAGAATTATTCTAGTGATAAGGTTCAGTATCAAAATTACATCAACGTTCTTGGGAATAAGTTTGTTCCTGATACATTAGAAGAGTTTCAGAAAATAAAATACGGTAACGAGAAACAGTGGAATGATTTAAAGTATAAATTCAGGACAGTGAATCGTTATAAAACGGATTATGGTAAAGTTGATGCGGAAACTATTCTAGAACTAGATAGAGAAGCCCTTACTGCAAAAGATAAATATATGACAACAAAAGCAGGAAAAGGGAATGTTGCTTCGATGAAAATTGGTGATGATATTTATATTGCTTCAAGCCAAATTTCAGGAGTGTTTGAACCTAATTATTTGAATTATAAAGGAGAAAAATCAAAATTAATTTTATCGCCTGATACGGCTAGACTAACACCTCATTTGAAATCAGTTCCATACAAAGGGCATGAGGGTGAATATTCTAGAGACATTGATACAGAATATAAATTTTTTGAATATATTTATGACAAGGTATTAAAAGGAGAATTAAAGAATCAAGAAATTTATATCTTATCTCAAAAAAGTATGTGTTTTAGCTGCGATTCAGTTTATAATGAACTTGTAAATAAGAAAGAAGTAATAGATGCAAACATCAAAATAAATGTTGTATCCGGAAAAAATAACAAATCTTGGGACTATAGAAATTACGAAACTAAAGCATTAAACAATATTAAAAAGAAGGTGAAAAAATGAGTGAATATTCTGATTTAAAAAAAGGGTTTAGAATTAATTATGAGACCGGAGATCAATCAAGAGGCATGTTCTATCTTGATGATTTAGGACCTTCTTTTGAAGATGATCCATTATTCGCTTTGCAAGTTTCATTAGCTTTAGCAACTATAGAAGCAGAGTTATATCCTACACTTAATGATGGGGTAAACTATATGTTCTATCATACTTATGAGAATGTTGATGAAATTGTAGTAGGTGTGCATGTTGAGACCCAAGAAGAACTGGATGAAATGAAGCGAGACAGGGATTTTGTACTTAATTCAGGCAAGCTTGATTATGAAGATGCTTTTAGAGATGAAATCAGTGAAAAGGAATAATGAAACATGGCAAGAGATGATTATCATGTAATTGTTTATCAGATTCTATCCTACCTGTATATGCAGCTAAAGCATGGGAAGGATATTGATGCATCGCTCATAAGACATGACAGTAAATATCTGCAGATCAACAGAAAGTACTGGACTTATGTCATTGTGAATCTGTTGAATGATGGATATATCAGTGGGATAGTAATTGACCAGGATATATATGAAAACATAGAAATATACAACCTTGATAAATGTGAGATTACACCAAAAGGAATAGAATACCTTACTGATAATTCAACTATTGAAAAAGCCAAGCGATTTATGAAAGACTTGAAAGATATATTACCGTTCGTATAAGCCGACTATCTAGTCGGTTTTTATTTTGCTCAATTTCAAGAAAGGAGAACCATATGGCTGAAGGATTGAAACCACATCATCACCAGTACTTTGAGTATGACTGTAAAAGTCATTTTGACAGCAGTAGGCACGTCATTGTTAAGAAGGTGACATATATGTGCATGATATGCGGAAAACTCTCACACGAGACATATGAAGAGTACTGTCCGCCTCCAAAGGAAAGAAAACCTAAAGCATTGATGAAATACAGAAGCAGACAGAAGAGCGGTTGATGTTCTTCTTTTTTTTCTGTTTGTCCATAACTTGCATATGACATTAAAAGGTGCATGGATATAACAGTCATACGGACTATAAACGGAGGTATTTAATTATGGAATACGTTAAGAATATGATGCCTTTGAATCTTCAGCTTTTTGCAGAAGAAGGGGAAGAAGGGACAGGCGATGAAGGGAATCCCGATAATGCGCAGTCAGGTGAACCAGAAGATGATAAATCTAAAGTGACAACACTCACAGAGGATGATGTAAACAGAATCGTCAAACAGAGACTTGCTCGTGAAAAAAAGAAGTGGGAGAAGGATCATACAGAAGCCGAAAGACTTCAAAAAATGACAGATGATGAAAAGAAGCAGTATGAGGAAGACAAGAGAAAAGAAGACCTTGACAACAGAGAGGCAGCAATTACTCGTAGAGAACTGACTGCAGTTGCCAAGGAACAGCTTAATGCTGCAGGAGTTCCAGCAGACATGGCTGACTTCATTGACTACACTGATGCTGATTCCGTAAACGAATCTGTCAAGAGACTCTCTAAAGCATTCAAGGGAGCGGTTCAGCAGTCTGTTGATGACCGATTAAAAGGGAAAGCACCTTTAGACAAGGCAAAAAACAATGTATTGACTGCTGAAGAAGAGAATGCAAGAAAAGCATTCGCGAATGCACTTAAATTTTAGAAAAGAGGTATAGAACATGGCAATTAACACATTACAGTATTCAACTATTTTTCAGACTGAACTAGATAAACAGATGGAGCATCTCACTCTTACATCATGGATGGATGCCAATGCCGGACAGATTAAGTATGACGGTGGTGCAGAGGTAAAAATCCCTAAGATGTCATTAGTGGGCTTAGGAGACTATAACAGAGATGAAGGATATAAACAGGGTGCTGTCACTCTTGAATATGAAACATTCAAAATGACACAGGACCGTGGAAGAAAGTTCCTTCTTGATGCAATGGATGTAAACGAAACTAATTTTGTGGCATCTGCTGGCACTGTCATGGGAGAATTCCAGCGTTTACATGTTGCCCCTGAAGTAGATGCTTACCGTATTTCTAAGGTTGTTTCTGATGTTACAGAAAAGAAATCAGCCAACATCCTAACAACTGCATTGACTGAACAGAATATTCTTTCTGAATTAGAAAAGGCAGCGGATACTATCCGTGATAAAGGATATCAGGGCGATATCATCTGTCATATTACATATGATACTTTAAGATTATTAAAGGAAAAGATGGTAAACAGCAACCTTACATCAGGTAAATTAACTATTGGAAATATCACATTAGACATCTATAAGCTTGATGAAATCACATTCATTCCTACACCAAAGAACAGAATGTATTCAGCTATCAAGGTTGATGCTGGAGCAACAAAAGACGCAGGTGGATATACAAAAGGTGAAACTGCTAAGGATGTAAACTTCTTAATGGCGCCAATCAATAGTGTTATCGGTGTTACTAAACAGGACAAGACAAGAGTATTTGACCCTGATACTAACCAGGATGCAAATGCTTGGCAGATTGACTATAGAAGATATCATGACTGCTGGGAAAAGGACAACATGCTTGACCTAATCATTGCTAACGTCTCAGCTGATGCATAATGATCATTGTAAAAAGAATCAACGTTGAAAGGGCCATCCATGAGGATGACCTTCAGCGTTATCTTGACCAGGAATATCGTGTCATTGAAGACAAGAAGAATGATGAAGATACTCCTGTAGAAAACAATGAAGTGACGGACCTCAACGATATGACTGTTGACCAGTTAAAGACTATTGCAAAGGAAAAGGGCGTTAGCGGATATTCTAGTCTTGTTAAAAAGGAATTGGTCGCAGTTCTCACTAAGATGCAGGAGGAGTAATCTATGGATCTAGTTGAGATTGTTGCTGAAAGAACAGGAACGAGTCAGGAGCGTGCAAAAATCTATGTTGAAATGGCAAAACAGCGTGCTCTTGCACATACAAACCGCACTGTATACATCACTGCAATGGATTTCTGTGTGGCTGATCTAGCATGTGCCATGTACTTCAGAGAGGGCATGGTCGGAGAATCATCACATTCAGAAGGTGGCATCACATCTACTTTTCAGTCTTCCACCTATGAAGATATTCTCTCAACTCTCAACAACTTGAGACTGATTCGTGCAGGAGGAATCGTTCACGAAAAGAAGCCGGAGGGGAACCAATGAGACTTTCAGCGCTTAAGAACTATCCTGTATATGAGCCTGTCATCGAAAAAGATAGTGAGGGTGTCACCACTGAAAAGTGGATCAAGAGAAAATCAATGCTTCTTGAGATATGGCCTGCATCCGGTAAGTTACAGGCTGAAATGTACGGGGAGAGACTGAACTACATTCTTAATATGATTCTTCTTAAGAATAAGGATGATGATTTCAGACCCACAGAAAAATGGGGCGTGAATGTCTATAATCATTCAATCGATGAACCGGATTACAGAATCATCAGCATGAAGGAATATAACAGACACTATCTCTATGAACTGGAGAAGATTATTAAATGAGCCTCAATGGTGCTAATGAATTATTTAGAAAGCTTCGTGCTATAGATGCCGTTCTTGAGAATCCTGAACAGGTTCTAGGAAAGGCTGCGGAAACAATCAGAAGTGGTTGCGTTCTTGAATGCCCTGTAAATAATGGTGAATTAAGAAATTCCATTAAGACAAGAGTTGAAGGCGACAAGGGATATGTTTATACAAATAAGGCATATGCTCAATATGTTGAATTCGGAACAGGTCGAAAAGGTGCTGCAGACCATGCTGGAATATCTCCATATGCACATCCTTCTTATACTATGGAGCCTTGGTGGATTCCTGAAGAGAAGCTATCAGAAGAAGCAATAAATAACTATCATTGGGTAGTTATCGAGGTTGATGGAAAGAGATATTACAGGTCGGATGGACAGCCTGCACAGCCATTCATGTACCAGGGAGCAAAGAAGACTGAAAAGAAAGCAGTAAAAGATGCTGGTATATTAATCAGCCAGTTAATTGAAAAGGATTAAAAGCATATGAACAACATTAAAGACAAAGTATATAAGGCTCTGACAGATGAAGGCCTTGAAGTCACTGATATCTATCCAAAAGACTGGGCTAAGCTTCCAGCAGTTCAGTATGTTGAGGAAGATAACAGCGTGGCAGAATGGACGGATGACAAGGAGCAGACATCACATGTCCTTTACAGAATCGAAATCTGGGATACTAAGAGTACATCGGGTACAGCCTTGAAAGTTGATAAGGCATTATCAGCAATGGGGCTAAAGAGAGTATTATGCAAAGATATTGATGATGCATCAGGACTTAGACACAAGAAAATGAATTATGAAGCATATTATGATAGTGATTACATCTATCATGGTATGTAACTGATAAGGAGGAATTATATAATGCTAGCAAATGGCGCTAAATTATCATATGACAAGACAAACAAGGGAACCTCTTTTACTGACCTTCCAGGGTTGAAGAAGATTCCTGACATGGGTATTGAAAAAGAAAAAGTTGAAAACTCTTCACTTGATGATGCAGTTAAGGTCTATGAGTTTGGTATCGGAGACCCTGGAGACCTTGAATATACATTCAAGTATGACAACAGCAAAGCAACATCTTCATACAGATTAATGAGGGAACTAGAAAAAACAGGGGCTACCGCAATGTTCAAGGAAACATTGAAGGACGGCACTACAACTACATTCTCAGGACAGGTCACTGTTAAAAGAGCGGGCGGTGGTGTCAATGATGCTATTGAATTTACTGTTGCAATCGCATTGCAGTCTGAACTCACTATTACTGATCCAACAGAAGTAGCAGCATAGAAAGGAAGATATAGATAAATGGCAGAAAAAGCAAAAAGAAAACCGTTCATTATTTGGAAAATCGGTGAAGAAGAATACAAATTAAAACTGACAACAGGAGAAATCTCTAGACTAGAACAGATGTATGGTGGAAGTCTTATCAACCTTCTTAATACAGAAACAGGCATGACACCATTATGCACTATGCTGGACATCACACATGGTGGTCTTCAGAAATTCAACAGCAACATCGACAGAAGCGATGTGAATGATATGTTTGATAGATACATTGATGAAGGTGGCTCACAGACAGAGTTCCTTAGTGATGTTCTTATTCCATTGTTCCAGGTATCGGGTTTTTTCTCTGGGGCTCTCGAAACGAAGATGGAAAAGGAAATGGCGGAAGCCAAGAAGAATCTCTAGAAGATATCCTGATTACAGATTACATATACAAGGCGGTCTATGATCCAGCGCTTGATGCTGGAGTAGACCCCTTTTCATTTTGGAATTATTCGTTAGATGAGCTATACGATATTATTTCAGCGCATGAAAGAAAGAAAAAAGAAATGGTGCGACAGGAAGCGATATCTCTTCAGATACAGGCCCTTCAGATAAGGGATTGTATTTCTGCTGTCCTTAACGGCAAGGATGATTCATTCACTCCTGCACAATTGTGGGACTTCTATCCTTCACTTTTTGAAGAGGATAAGAAAGAGTTTGAAAAAGAGAAGGAAAGAAAAGAGATTGCAAGCGCTAGATCTTCTCGTATTGCCTTCAGTAGAAGACATAATGAAGCACTAAGAAAAAGAAAGGCGGTGATGCAGAATGACGGTAGAGGAACTGCAGATAGTAATATCTGCTCAGACGAAATCAGCGAAATCAGAACTGAACAGCGTGAAGAATGAAGTCACCGGCCTAAAGAATCATGTTGATAAGGTCACAGGATCAATTGGCAATTCATTCAAGAGTATCCGCAATATTGTGGCGG
>OIYG01000926.1_pt1 | contig 24934 bp, 25 predicted proteins | sample 1587861 | NCBI WGS metagenome assembly OIYG01 (sample SAMN03283272) | human gut metagenome | biome: human-associated habitat; material: feces | host: Homo sapiens | place: Peru | collected 2012 | reverse complement strand
ACATTTCTTTTTGAACTGTTTTTTTATTGATGTCTACCCTAAGGGGTGCATTTCATTATTAAACCTGTTTTTTTGTATAAATTACTTTTCATATTTTAGTATATCAGTTATATTACAATTTAAAGCAAAACATATTCTTGCAATTATATCTAAATCTACTCTAATTACTTTATTATTATAATATCTATTAACTAAATCATAATTAGTTGCAATCATAGAACAAAGTTTGTTTCTACTAATTTTATTCTTATCAAGAAATTCTTTTAATACTATTTTTACATGTCCATAATCTTTCATTACATAAATACTATTGTCCATAAAACACCTCTAATTTCTACTATAGTTTTATTATATAAAATGTGTTAAGACTAAAATATTACATATTCGTAATTAATTATTTAATATTAAAGATATAATAATTAATTATTTGATGCAAATTATCATTTATTTTTTTAAGTTTATATTGTAAAATTATAATAGATAGGAGAATACGTATGAATACGACAGATGTTAAATTTTATTTAGATAATTATAAAATAGTTAATTCCAATCTTTGTGATAATATAAATAATATTATTGTTGATGAAAATATAATTAACAATTATAAAATAGCAGTATTAATCTATAATTATGCCAAGCAATTAAAAAATGAAGATATATCAAGAAGAACACCAGTAGGTTTTGAATATTACATAAACAATGCTATAGAAAGATTATCAGTTAATGGAGAAAAAAATAATTATTCGATCAACCATATTATTAACGGAATAGTTGAAGGTAATGGTAAATATCAAACTAGATATGGTGAAGAAAAAATCAAAGGAACTATTTTTGATTATTTCATAGAGCCAAAAAAAGATTATATCATTGCTCTATTAAAGAAAAAATTTGAAGAAAGAAATGAAGAATTTAATGAATTAAATATATCTATTGATAATTCTGAATTTAATAAACTTGGAAGTAGTTTAATTACTATTAATTGTAATGTTGTTCCCAAAATTAAAAATGATAATTTAAATGTTGGAATTCAATATGAAACAAAAGATATATTAACAAATTTAACGAATAAAATGAATGAAGCTAAATCTAATAATGATTCAGTACTATATAATTATTATAAAAATAATATAATTAGAATAATTAAAGAAAAACCATTAAATTATACTGATGAAGAATGGAACAATTTAAAAGACAATCAAAAGAAAGAATATTGTTTAATTAAAATGAAAGAATCAAAATTACTTAATGATGTTGATGCATTTAATTATTGGAACAGTACTTATAGTAATATAACAGGTTTGGAAATAGAAAAACCTAGTATAAAAATGTGATTTATCATTTAGAAAGTAAGTGATAAAATTGGAAAATCATGTGTATAAATGTCATAAATGTGATTCAATAATTAATGATAATGATATGTATTGTTATAATTGTGGAGAAATAACTACATTTGGAATTATGAATTATGATAATAATAAAAAAGTTTTAGAAGATAAAAACAAAACTTTAGTAAGTATTATTTCATTACTAGGAATATGTATAATAATTCTATTTCCTATAACTTCTATAGTAAAAGGAAATATATGTTATCCATTTATTTATGCAAAAAAGCAATTTTTAAAATATGAATATGGATATAATATCTCGATTCTTACTAAAGAAAAAATGTATCATAATTTATCATTAAATAATGAACAAGCAACGGAATTAATAAAGAAAGAATATGAAAAACAAAAATGGATGTGTAACAGTAGTATAAGCACATTACAAACTATTCAATTAATAAAGACTAATAATAATTTATTAAATATTAATTTATGTGATATAAAAGAAGAAAATGCTAGATTACTATATGACGTATTAGAAAAATTAAATAATATTTTTCCTAATACTACTGGATTATTAACAAATATAACTATTGAAAATTCTAAAAATAAAGATGATTATATTGCAAAATTTAATCCTATTAATCCACTTTTAACTTCTGATAATATAAAAGAGTATCCAATTGTAAATAAAACTCAAATGATATTAAATAGTTATTACTTTTTAAATAAAGATATTAAAAATACTAAGTTAAAAAATAATATATATGTAAAAGATGCAACTTACGAAAGTATTATAGCTCATGAATTTGGTCATTACATAAGTTATGTTGCATTATTAAAACAAAATAATATTCAAAATTTAATATATATAAATAATGAGAATTATGAAATCTTTAAAACTATAAAATATGATATAGATAATGGATTATTTTCTAAAAAAATAGTTTTAGATTTATATAATAATTATGATATAAATAATGATATTTCATTGGAAAATTTTGTTGGCAAAATATCAGAGTATGCCAGTAAAAAAGATAAAGATGGAAATATTATATATGATGAAGTAATTGCTGAAGCAATTCACGATTACTATTTGCATAATAATAATGCTAATGAAGTAAGTATTCTTATTGTTAATAAGTTGAAAGAGATCTTAATATGAATTGTAAAAATTGTAATAATGTAATGTATAAAACTGATAAATATTGTAGAAAATGTGGAACAAAATATCAAACTGATAATTTAATAATAATTAAAAAAATATATTATTATCTAATTATATTGATATTGTTCTTGCTAATATTATTATATTTGTTTAGTTTATTTAGTTAGGAGTAAGAAAATGAAAGAAGATTATAAAAAAAGCGATATAGAATTATTTGATGAATACAAAACAAACATAAATGGTTTAAGTGAAAATGAAGCAACTGAAAGATTAAAAAAGTATGGATTAAATCAATTAGAACAAAGAAAAAAAGAATCTAAAATTAAAATATTTTTAAGACAATTTAATGATTTAATGGTTATATTATTGATAATTGCTGCAATATTGTCAATATTTGTTTCGATATTACAGGGAGACTCTATTATTGATTCAATAATAATTATAATAATTGTTATAGTAAATGCAGTATTAAGTTTTATACAAGAAATAAAATCTGATATGGCTATTGAAGAACTTAATAAAATGTTTATAACTAATAATTATGTTTTAAGAAATGGAGAACAAAAACAAATTGATGTTAGAAATGTTGTTCCAGGAGATATTGTGATATTAGAAGCAGGAGATTATGTTTCTGCTGATGGAAGAATTATAACAGAAGAAGGATTAGAAATAAATGAATCAACATTAACTGGAGAATCAAAAGCAGTAAAAAAATGTAATGAAGTATTTAACACAGATAAAGAATTATATGAAAGAAGTAATATGGTCTTTGCTGGATGTAATGTTACGAATGGTAGAGCAAAAGTATTAATAACAAAAACAGCTATGAAAACTGAATTAGGAAAAATAGCTACAAGTTTAATTGATAAAAAAAGTGATATAACACCATTACAAAAGAAAATAAATCAAATAAGCAAAATACTAACATATATTGTGTTAGGAATTATATTTGTTATGATGATAATAGGATTGCTTATGAAAAATGCTTTCTTTGACGTATTAATGTTATCAATTTCTTTAGCTGTTGCTGCAATTCCGGAAGGTTTATCATCAGTAATTACAATAATACTATCTTTAGGAATGACAAGTATGGCAAAGAAAAATGTTATTATTAGAAAAATGGCATCGGTTGAAACACTAGGTTCTACTGATATAATATGTTCTGATAAAACAGGTACAATTACAAAAAACATGATGGAAATTAAATCAATATATTTGAATAATAAATTGTATAATGAAAATGATATCATAAATCAAAATAATTTATTATATGAATGTGCTTCTTTATGTCAAGATGTTGTTAGAAATAATGATGGAACATTTTATGGAGATGAAACAGAAGTTGCAATTATAAAATATTTAGATAAAATTGGGTATAAAACTACTATTAATGAAAGAATAAAAGAATATCCATTTGATTCTGATAGAAAAATGATGAGTGTTATTTATAAAAAAGATAATGATAATGTAGCATACATAAAAGGAAGTTTTGATTCTATAATTAGTAGATGTAGTAAATATTTATTAGATGATAATGTTTATGAATTAGATGAAACTTATAAAAAACAATTAGCTGATATAGAAAAACAAGAATCTTCTAAAGCGTTGCGATTAATTGCATTTGCATATAAAGATAGTAATATTGATAGTCCAGAAGAAAATATGATATTCATTGGATTAATGGGAATGATGGATCCTCCAAGAGATAAAGTTAGAGATGCAATAATACTTTGTGAAAAAAGTGGTATTAGACCAATAATGATTACTGGAGATTCTATAAATACTGCTATTGCTGTTGCAAAAGATGTTAATATCATTGACGATTCTAGCAAAGCGATTGAAGGAAAATATATAGATAAAATGTCTGATAAAGAAATGGATAAATATATTCTTAATTATCAAGTTTTTGCAAGAATATCACCAAATACAAAAATGAGAATAGTTGAAACATTACAAAAAAAAGGCTATGTAGTTGCAATGACAGGAGATGGTGTTAATGATGCTCCATCAATACAAAAAGCAGATATAGGAATCGGAATGGGAATTACTGGAACAGAAGTTGTAAAAAAAGTTGCAGACTGTATACTAGTTGATGATAGTTTTAATACAATTGTTGAAGGTGTAAGTGAAGGAAGAAGAATAACATCTAATATCAAAAAAGTCGTACTTTATTTGTTAGCAGGAAATATAATAGAAGTTATTTTAGTTTTTGTTTCATTATTATTAAACATGGAATTTTTTACAACACTACAACTTTTATGGATTAATTTAGTGACAGATAGTATACCAGCCATTTCACTTGCTTTTGAAAAGAATATGGATGGTTTAATGGACAATACACCAGATAATAAATATAACCAAAGTTTCTTTACACCTTTCTTAAATGCAAAAATAATTATTACAGCAGTTATCAAATCTATTATAATGATACTATTTACTATTGCCTTATCTAAAAATGTTGGAATACAAACTGCAACATCACTATTATTCATTTACCTAATTTGTAATGAATTATTATTTGCATATAGTTGTAGAAATCCCAAAAAGAGTATTTTGAATAAACATATTTTTGATAATAAAACATTAAATTTAAGTTTTATTTCATTAATAATATTACAAATTTTGTTATTTGCCTCTCCGCTTGGTAAATATTTTATAGCAGGTAATATTAATATTAAACTAATATTATTGACAATTATAATTACAATAGTATCATTTATATTAGAAGAATTATTAAAACCAATATTTACAAAATTATTTAAGGATTATAGATAGGGGGAAAAGATATTTATGAAAATAAGAAGTAAAATATTATTAATTTTTGTTATTGCATTTGTATTGGGAGGATTTGTGGTGACTATTACTTATGAATTCTTAGATGTAAATTTTAATGAAAAAACATATTATGCTAAATCTGATAATGTAGATGGAAGTATTGATAAAGTAAGTGTAGATAACTATATTAATATTGATTTATCAGGTAATATTTCAAATTATTGTATGAAAACAACTAGAACAAAACCTAATGGTTCTTCATTATGTTGGACAAGAGTAAATTCAAATAATCTAAAACTAAGTTATATAAAAGGTAAAGTATATTATATTTGGATTATGGATAACGATGGTAATATTTCAAGTGAATATCAAAAAGTGGTTTCGTAGGTGATGAAATGAAAGTGGAAGAATATATAAGTGTAGCAAAAAGATATTGTAAAGAAAATATAAATGAAAATATTGTATTGTTAGAACCTATATTTAGAATAGAAAATAATAAAATATATTTCTCGTATATGATTACTAATTTTGTAGATGATAATGAATTAGAAATTATTAGACCTACACATTATTTATTGCAAAATATAGTAAATGGATGTGTTGAAAAATTATATAAATGTGAAGAGCATGACTTTACAACTAATAATACAATACCTAAAAATAGAAGATATAAGAATCTAGGTAGCAGTAAATTATATGATATTGAAAATTATATAATGAAGAGTTTAAATAAATGGGCTCATTCCATAAAAGATGAAGTTAATAATAAATTTGTTGATGATCTATATAATAGTAAGATTATGATTATAAATAACAATTTAATTTCATCAAAAGAATATATTAATTATAATTTTAGTACTCTTATAAAAGAATTAGAGAATAATTTATATAATTACTTTAAAAATGATATAAATAACGGAGTTGAAAATTATAAAAATCATTTATTTAATTTGGTAAAACAAAATTATCAAAATGATAATATAGATTATAAGGTAATAAAAGAATACATTAAATTGATAAAATTTCTTTATCCAGATTTTATAGAATTAATTAATGCATTTTCTAATATTAAGGATATTACGGATGAAATATACGATAGTAAATTAAAAGATAGTATAATAGATAAAGATGAAATACTTAAAAAGATAGATGCTAAAATAGCTGAATTGGAGAATGATATTAATGAATGAAGTAAATGCAATTGATTACATAAATAATGAGATAGTTAATAATAAAAATATAATAAGAGGACATAAAACTATAAATAATCCTGATAGTATATGTAATAATGGTTTATTTATGGGAGCAAATTTATTAGATTCATCAACTATTAATATTAATAAAAATTGTTATGAAACTGTTATTAATCAATTAAATAATTGGAATCATGGTACGGGAAATTATATAATTTTAATAGAAATACCAATTGAATTATATAAAAGAAACGAAATGGACAATATTATTGCTTTTACTAACGAGACTAATAATATTGGTTTTGGTGGAAGTTCATTTAAAATTCCAGAAAAATATATAAAAGGTTATTTTGATATTAGCAATGGTACCTTTACATATAATACAAATTATGGTTTTTATAATAATGACATCAACAGAATTAATAATATATATATTGCAAAAGAAGAAATGGAAAAAGGATATATATATGATAATTTAGGAAACGTACATTTTCTAGATGAAATGAATAATAAGAAATTATAAAAATATATAAAATATTAGATGATTTTATCTGATATTTTTTTATTTAAATTACTTTATATCATATAAAAAAGTCACATTTAATAGAATATACTATGAAAAAGAATATAATAATACTATTAATAATTTTAAATATATGTTTAATATTACCAACAAAAGCATTAGAACGTAAAATGATATTAAATAACATAACTATAATTATAGATCCAGGACATGGTTCTAAAGACATAGGTACTAGTTATCAATCTATTTATGAAAAAGATATAAATTTAGATATATCAAAAAAATTAAAGAAAGAATTAGAAGATTATGGAGCAACAGTAATATTAACTAGAGAAGATGATTACGATTTATCAACACCAAAGGCAAATAGAAGAAAGAAAAGTGATTTTGATAATAGAATAAAATTAATTAATGATATCAATCCAAAACTAGTAATATCAATACATCAAAATTATTATAAAGATTCAAAATATAAAGGAACACAAATATTCTATAAAGATAATAAAGAATTAGCAGAGTACTTACAAAAAAATATAAACAAAGATAGACAAGCAAAAAAAATATCAAACACGCTTTATATGTATAACAAAATAAATACAGAAGTACTTCTAATAGAATGTGGCTTTTTATCTAATCCAACAGATAGAAAAAATTTAACAAATGAAAAATATAAAACAAAATATACAAAAGACTTAGCATTCAACTTAAAAGAATATTTTAAGAATAATTAATATAAAAAGATTATATCAATTTTTCATTTATTTTAACTGTTTAGTACAAAATATGTATATAAAAAAATATTAACAAAATGCATATTATATATTGACACATACTCGATCGGTATAGTATAGTATAAATACAGGGGTGATAATAAATGAATCAAATAAAAAAATATAGCGAAATAAGTTTTGAAGATATAAAACATGTTGATGAACATGGTAATGAGTATTGGTTAGCAAGAGAATTACAACAAGTACTAGAATACAAAAAATGGCAAAAGTTTATAAATGTAATAGAAAATGCAAAGTTAGCTTGTGAACAAAGTAAATTTATGATTGATGAACATTTTACCCAAGTGGGTAAAACATCGAAAATGCCTAACGGTGGAGTTAAAAATATATTAGAATATAAGTTATCAAGATACGCATGTTATTTAATAGTACAGAACTCTGATCCTAGAAAAGAAGTTGTTGCTCTAGGGCAAACCTACTTTGCAATACAAACAAGAAAACAAGAACTAACTGAAAAAGAATATGTAAATTTAACAGAAGAAGAAAAAAGATTTTATCAAAGGAATTTGACTAAAAAAGGCAATTACTCTTTAAATCAGATTGCTAAAAAGTGTGGAGTTAAAAACTTTGATCAATTTCATAATGCAGGTTATAAAGGATTATACAATGGTGAAACGGCAGCTGATATTGCTAAAAGAAAAGGATTAAGATATAGAGAAGATATTTTAGATAATATGGGTAGTGATGAATTAATTGCTAATCTATTTAGAATTTCACAAACTGAACAAAAATTAAAAAGAGATAATATACAAGGTGATGGAAAAGCTAAAGAAACTCATTACGAGGTTGGACAAGAAGTTAGAAATACTATTAATAGACTTGGAGGAGTCATGCCTGAAGATTTACCAACACCTAAAAAATCTTTAAAAGAATTAGAAAAAGAAAAGAAAACACAAATAAAAATTGAATTATAGATATAAGTTTTTTCCAAAATAAATGCAGGAGTGATTTTAATAGAATATGGTTTTTTATCTAATCCAACAGATAGAAAAAATTTAACAAATGAAAAATATAAAATAAAATATACAAAGGACTTATCTAATTACATAAAAAACTATTTCAAACAAAATTAACGTAAAATTCATAATAAATTCATAAATTTTATATATGATTTTAGTGTTAGTTGTGATAGAATTTATAATAGGTGGTAGTATGAGTAAACATAATAATGAAAATAATAACTCAACTAATAAAATATTCAAAACCTTAGACGAACAAATAGAAATATTAAAAAGTAAAGGTTTAGTTATAGATGATGTAGATTCAGCTAAAGAAATACTTCTTAGAGAAAACTACTTCTTCTTAAGTGGATATAGATATTTATTATTACGTTCAAGAACAGAAAAAAAATATCTTCCTGGAGCTAATTTCAGAGAACTATATGCATTATTTAACTTCGATAGACAAATACGTAATATAATATTTAAAAATCTACTAATAATAGAAAATAACATAAAAAGTATATTCTCATACCAACTATCAAAAAAATATGGTTTTAAAGAAAAAGATTATTTAAAACCATCAAACTTTACAAACAATCCAGAAAAGTTTAGACAAGTAAATGACTTAATTAAAAAAATGAAAAGACAAATAAGAATTAATGGAAGTCAACACTCAGCAACTAAACATTATCAAATGAATTATGGCTATGTACCATTATGGATTGTTGTTAAAGTATTATCCTTTGGTATAGTATGTGAATTATATACCATAATGAAAAAAGAGGACCAAATAGAGATATCAAATATTTATAATATTGATCCTAAAACATTATGTATATACTTACCAATACTATCAAACTACAGGAATCTATGTGCTCATGAAGATATTCTTTATGATTATAGAACACAAAAACCTATACCAGATAATTACTTACATAGAGAATTAGAAATTCCAAAACAAGATGGCGAATATATATATGGTAAAGATGATTTATTTGCATTAATGATAATATTAAAAAGAATGTTATCAAAAAATGAATTTAAATTATTAATTAATGAAATAAATTATGAATTAGACATATTAGAAGGAAAACTAAAAACTATAAAAATAGATAGGTTATTAGATGCAATAGGATTTCCAACAAATTTTAGAGAAATTAGTTATTTAGATAAGGAGTTATGATAATGAAAAAAAATAAAACACTAAACATTATATTGATAATAATAGCATTTGTAGTAGGAGCTGGAGGCATGTATACACTAGTAAATTATGCACCTAAATCAGTTCAAACAATTGTTAATAAAAGTGAAAAAGAAGTGACTATAACAGATACAGGTATAGCAGACTCAGTAGAAAAACTATATGATGCTGTAGTAGTTGTAGGTTCATATAAAAATGGTGTACTTGCTAGTAGTGGTACAGGATTTGTTTATGAAGAAGATGATAAATATGCTTACATATTAACAAATTCACATGTAGTAGATGGAGCTTCATCTGTTAAAGTTAAATTTACAAATAATAATATAGAAAATGTTGAATTAGTTGGTAATGATTCATATTCAGATATCGCTGTATTAAAAATAGATAAAAGCAAAGTATTAAAAGTAGCATCTATTGGAAAAACAACAGATATGAGAGTAGGAGATACAGTTTTTGCAATAGGAGCTCCATTAAATGATGAATATTCATGGACTGTAACACGTGGAATTTTATCAGGAAAAGATAGATTAGTAGATGTTAGCACAACAAATTCAAATGCAACATCAGATTGGGTAATGTCTGTAATGCAAACAGACGCTTCAATAAATAGTGGAAACTCTGGTGGACCACTTGCAAATGCAAATGGCGAAGTAATTGGTATAACAAACATGAAGTTGGTTTCAACAGGTGTAGAAGGAATAGGATTCGCAATTCCAATAGAAGATGCAGTAAGTTATGCTACACAACTTAGAAATGGTGGTAAAATTGAAAGACCATTCCTAGGAGTATCAATGTTAAATTCAAGTGATACATACAATTTATCAAGATATAGAATTAGCGTTCCAGAAAATGTTGAAGGTGCTGTTGTTATAGACGTACAAGCCAAATCACCTGCAGATAGTGCTGGACTTAAAACTGGAGACATTATAACAAAAATAGAAGATTATGATGTAACAAGTGTATCAAGATTAAAATATTATTTATATAAATACAATCCAGGAGACACAGTAAAAATTAGTTATGTAAGAAATGGTAAAACAGAAACAACAACTGTTAAATTAGAAAAAAGTGAATAGGTTATTAAATTAATCTATTTTTCTTTTTCTAAAATATGTTATAATACGATATAGAAATGAGGAATTAATATGTCATTAAAAGCAGGAATAGTAGGATTACCAAACGTAGGTAAAAGTACATTATTTAATGCAATTACTAAAAAAAATATATTAGCAGCAAATTATCCATTTGCAACAATAGATCCAAATGTAGGAGTAGTAACAGTACCAGACTATAGATTAGAATATTTAGAAAATTTATATAATCCAGACAGTGTAGTACCAACTACATATGAATTTACAGATATTGCAGGATTAGTAAGTGGAGCATCACACGGAGAAGGACTAGGAAATAAATTTTTAAGTCACATAAGAGAAACAGATGCCATAGTAGAAGTAGTAAGATGTTTTAAAGATAAAAATATAACACACGTAGAAGGAGATGTTGATCCAATACGTGATATAGAAATAATTAATGTAGAATTAATAATGTCAGATTTAGAAATAGTACAAAATAGAATATCTAAACTTGGTAAAAGAATAGAAATGTCTAAAGACAAAAAAGAATTATTAGAAATAACTGCATTAAAAAAATCTAAAGAAGCCTTAGAAAAAGGTACAGCACTTAGAAATATAGAATTTACTGAAGATGAATTATTAGTTTTAAAAAACTTTAGTTTCATAACTCTTAAACCTATTATATATGTAGCAAATGTTAGTGAAGATGATGCTATTGTTGGAACAAATGAATATGTAGAAAAAGTAAGAGAATATGCATCAAATGAAGGCTCTGGAGTCGTTGTTCTAAGTGCAAAATTAGAAAGTGAATTATCAGAACTAGAAGTAGATGACAAAAAGGAATTTATGGATAGTCTAGGTCTACAAAATAGTGGATTAGATAAATTAATATTTGAAACATACAATTTATTAGGCTTAGCAACATTCTTTACTGCAGGAGAAAAAGAATGTCGTGCATGGACATTTAAAAAAGGTATGAAAGCACCAGCATGTGCAGGAATAATACATAGTGATTTCGAAAGAGGATTTATAAGATGTGAAACGATGAGCTTCGAAGATTTAGAAAAATATGGCTCAGAATTAAAAGTGAAAGAAGCAGGTCGTATGCGTCTTGAAGGTAAAGAATACATAATGCAAGATGGCGATATTTGTTATTTCAGATTTAATGTTTAAAAATATGGAGGTTTTGGTATGACAACAAAAGAAGTAGAAAATTTTTATAAACTCGACAAAAAAGAATATAATTTAACTACAAAGAATATAATATTAAATTGTATAATTGATATAATTGAAAAAGAAAAATTAAAATTAAAGAATATAAAATATCCAGAAGATAGTATTTACGCCCTTAAAAATACAATTAAAGGAATATATAATTCAATAGAAGATGTAAAAGAATTACAAGAATTAATAGATTTTCTAACAATTTGGTATGAAATAAAATATCCAAATAGTTTTTTTAAAACTTCCAATAATACAAGTTATAAATTAACAAATGCTATGAATTTTGAAGAATTATTACAAAGGTTAGATAATAATAAAAAAGATTTTATATTATGCAATTATAGAACTTATGGTTGGAGTTCAACGCCAATTATCATAAACGGTGAAACTATAAGTGATGAATCTATCTTTATGTGCATTGATATTAAAAGTGTTGTAAATGAATTAAATAATGATTATATTATTGCTATTTATGCAGACAAAAAAACTGGATTATTAAAAACCAAGCATATTGGTTTAGAAAATTTAATTAATAAAAAATATATACAAAAAAGCTATATGACTTTAGAAGAATTATATAATGAATTAGAAAAAAGCGAAAATAGCATAAAATACATTTCTTTAAAAGAAACTATTTTAGATAAAAAATTTAGAGAAAAAATAAGAGAAAAAATCTTAGAAATGACAACATTAAAATTAATATATAGTAGAAACACTATTCCAGAATATGGGTATGAAAGAGCAAAAAAATTAATTAATGAATTCAATAGAAAATTAAATATTAATATAAAAACAAATAGAATAGATGAAATAATAAATAAAGATTATAGTGATGTAAAAAAATTAAAAAAAACTTCAAAAATTGATGCTATTTAGTCATGAAATATTAGAAGTTAGATAAAATAAAGAAAAATAATTAAATAAAATACGAAATATAAATAAAAAATAAAGAAAAACAATTGACAAAGAAAAAGAAATTGTGATATTATCTATTATGCATTTATATATATTTATATAAATTGCTTTGTGGAAGGGAATAGCGGATTTGCCCATACCACAACAGCGAAAAAAATATGAAAGGATGTGTTTTTCGTGGCAAAAGAAGTCGTTAAGAAAATTAAATTACAAATTCCTGCTGGAAAAGCTACACCTGCTCCACCTGTTGGAACAGTTTTAGGACCTGCTGGAATTAACTTACAGGATTTTTGTACAAAATTTAATGATGCATCTAAAGACAAAATGGGAGATATAGTTCCTGTTGAAATATCTATATATGATGACAGAAGTTTTGATTTTGTATTAAAAACTGCACCAGCTGCATTCTTAATTAAAAAAGCTGCTAAAATCAAATCAGGAAGCAAAAAAGGTAAAAATGAAATTGTTGCAACAATTACTAAAGAACAACTTAAAAATATTGCTGAAACAAAATTACCAGATTTAAACGCTTATGATGTTGAAGGAGCTATGAAAATAATTGAAGGTACAGCTATAAACATGGGTGTTGCTGTTGAAGGAATGGATAGCAATACTGAATCTGAAAACTAATAAACAATAAGTAAAAAATAAAAATATCCGCAACAATATACCACGATTGGAGGGAAATAGAATGAAAAAATTTGGAAAAAAATATGTGGAAGCTTCAAATAAAGTAGAAAAGAATAAACTTTATACTGTAGAAGAAGCAATAGATTTAGTAAAAAATACATCTACAACTAAATTTGATAGTACTGTAGAAGTAGCATTCAAATTAAATCTAGATACTAAAAAAGCAGATCAACAATTACGTGGTTCTTTAGTATTACCAAACGGTACAGGAAAAACTAAAAAGATTTTAGTTTTAGCAAAAGGTGCTCAAGCTGAAGCTGCTAAAAATGCAGGTGCTGATTATGTTGGTGACGTTGATATGATAGAAAAGATTCAAAAAGAAAATTGGTTTGATTTCGATACTATCATAGCAACACCAGAAATGATGCCTATGTTAGGTAAAATTGGTAAAATTTTAGGACCTAAAGGATTAATGCCAAACCCTAAAACTGGAACAGTTACAACTACACCAGATAAGGCTGTAGAAGACGTTAAAAAGGGTATGATTGAATATAGAGCTGATTCTTATGGAAACGTTCATACAATCATTGGTAAAGTATCATTTGATGCTGACAAATTAAAAGAAAACTTTAATTATTTATACAATACAATAGTTAAAGCTAAACCATCTGCTGTTAAAGGAACATACATACAAAATATATCAGTAACTACAACAATGGGACCTGGTATCAAAGTTGATAAAAATTCTTTTGACAAGTAGAAAATAATATATTATAATAATTTCGTTAAAAAAACTTTTTACCGAAGACAGTAGGGGATTCGTCTTAATAATCCTACCGAGGGAAGTTATAAATAATCTTTATACTTTCCTTACGGAAAGTTTTTTTATAAATAACAAAGGAGGATATAAATGGCAAGTGCAAAAATTATTGAAGGCAAACAAAATGTTGTTGATGAAATAACTAGCAAACTTGATAACTCTAAAAGTGTTTTAGTTGTAGAATATCAAGGAACTAACGTTTCTGATATGAGCGAACTTAGAGGAAAATTAAGAGAAGCTAATGGTGAATTAAAAATATATAAAAATACTTTAGCAACTCGTGCATTAGATTCTAAAAATTTAAAATTCGAAAATGCTTTAGAAGGTGCTAATGCATTCATATTTGGTGAAACTTTATTAGAACCAATCAAGATTATCAGCGAATTTGCTAAATCTCATGATACAATAACTGTAAAAGCTGGAATTATCGAAGGTGAAATAGTAGGTTTAGATACAATAAATGAATATGCATCAATTCCATCAATGGAAGGATTACTTACTATGCTTGCAGGTGGTATGATAGAACACGTAAAAAATCTATCTATTGGACTTAATTTATATGCCGAAAAATTAGGTGAAGAAAATTAATTTAAGAAAGGAAATGATTTAAATGGCAAAATTTACAAAAGAAGAATTCATTAATGGATTAAAAGAAATGACTATTCTTGAAGTTAAAGAATTAGTTGACGCAATGAAAGAAGAATTTGGAGTAGATCCAAGTGCTGTAGCTGTTGCTGCTGCTCCTGCTGCAGGTGCTGAAGCTGCTGCTGACGCTAAAAAAACTGTAGTTTTAAAAGATGCTGGAGCTGCTAAAATCCAAGTAATCAAAGTTATAAGAGAAATAACTGGATTAGGATTAGTTGAAGCTAAAGGTTTAGCTGACAAGGGTGGAAATATTAAAGAAAACGTTTCTGCTGACGAAGCTAACGAATTAAAGGCTAAATTAGAAGAAGCTGGCGCTACAATCGAATTAGTTTAATTCATACTGAATTTAAAGAGATAACATGTGTTGTCTCTTTTAATGTGTAAAAAAATGACAAACAAAATAGAAAACATTATTGATAGTTTGACAAATACTTTAAAAGTGATAATATAATATTATATGAAAGGAAGTATTATTATGAAGTTAAATAATAACGGTTGGGGATACAGAATCTTTATAATATGTTTAAGTATGTTGTCTACATTTTTAATAATTGCAAACCATTATATAACAATATTCATAAATGGCTACGGTAAATAAGATGAAAAATATCACTATAGTATGGATAATTATAATAATGTTTTTAATATCATTATTATCAATTGTTGGAATTAATGTCACAAAAAAACAAGCACCATATAAAGCATTAGAAAATGATATTGTCGAATCAATGAAAATATATTATGGTCAAGATACAAATCTTACTAAACTTCCTAAAAACAAACAAAAAGCAAAAGTAACCATAGCTGAACTAGAATCATTTGGCATAAATATAAATAACATTATAAAAAACGATAAATGTGAAGGATATGGATTAGTTACTGGAAAATCAGTTTCATATGAATATAAAGCTTATATAAAATGTAAAAATTATACAACAAACAATTATGAAAAGTATTCAAAATAAAAAATATATGTTAAAATAATACCTTGTAATCGAGGTGTTTTTTTATGTCAGTATACGATATATATAATAATTTAAAATATGATATGAGTATCACAGAAATAGATATTTTAAAAAATCTAAAAGAAGTAATAAAAGAAATAAACCCTAAGAATATACACGAATTATTTTATATTTACTGTTATTTATTAACAAAAGGATATTTCTCAAAAGATAAATATTACGAATATAGTGATATAGACGAAAATTTAGAAATAGATGAAGTGACTTTCAACGAATTTAAAATTTATAGTGGAAAAGGTGTTTGTAGACATAATGCTACACAATTAAATAAAATATTAAAAACATTAGACATAAATTCAAATTTTATTGGATTAAATGTTCAAAAAATAGATACAAACAATATAATGGATTTTACACCAAATATTGGTGAATGCCTAAAAATAAGCAATAGCGTCATTGATAAATTAAATCATGCATCAGTATATGTAGAAACAAATGTAAGTGATTTTATATTAGATCCAACAAATTTATGTGAAATAGAAATAATTAAAAATAAAGAAATATATTGTCCATCTGGTGAATATGTTGTTAACATGAATTTATTAAAAAAGACTTTACCGAATAAAGAATATAAAGAAAAAAGTACTATAACAAAAGAAAATTTAATAGAATATTATAAAGTTGCAAAAGAAAAAATAATAAACAATAAAAATTTAATAGAAGAATTTTATAAAAATAATGAAGAAAAATATAAAGAAATTTCAAAAAAATTAGAATATTTTAAATTATCGTATTGACACAAAAACCATAAAATGTTATATTAATAACGCATTTAATCTTAAGTTCTATTTATATGTAGAACTTATCTTTAAAAAGTAATTTGACACACCTGGACGTGTGTACGTAGAAAGGAAAGAAATATATGCCTACAATACAACAATTAGTTAGAAAAAAAAGAACTAAAAAAACTAGCAGAAAAAAGAGCCCAGTATTAAATATTGGTTTTAACAGTAAGGATAGAAAAGTAACTGATACTAATCATCCACAAATGAGAGGTGTTTGTACTCGTGTTGGTACTAAAACTCCAAAGAAACCAAACTCAGCTTTAAGAAAGTATGCTCGTGTTAGATTATCTAACGGAAAAGAAGTTGATACATATATTCCAGGAGAAGGACATAACTTACAAGAACATAGTGTTGTTTTAATCCGTGGAGGACGTGTTAAAGACTTAATCGGTGTTCGTTATCATGTAATCCGTGGTGCATTAGATACTCAAGGAGTAAATGATAGAAAACAAGGTAGAAGTAAATATGGTACTAAAAAACCTAAAAAGTAAAAAATAAATAAGGAGGAAAATTATGCGTAAAAGACGTGCTGAAAAGCGTGATGTATTACCAGATGCATTATATAACTCTAAAGTAGTAACTAAATTAATCAATGCAGTTATGCTTGATGGTAAAAAAGGTACTGCTGAAAAAATAGTATACGATGCATTTGATCAAATTAAAGAAAAAACTGGCAAAGACCCATTAGAAGTATTTAATGCTGCTATGGAAAACATTATGCCATTACTTGAAGTAAAATCTCGTCGTGTAGGTGGATCTAACTATCAAGTTCCAATCGAAGTTAGACCAGATAGAAGACAAACATTAGGATTACGTTGGTTAATTCAATACTCTAAAAATGGACATGGTAGAGGAATGGCTAACAAATTAGCTAACGAAATCATGGACGCAGCAAACGGAACTGGAGCTGCTGTTAAAAAACGTGAAGATACTCACAAAATGGCTGAAGCAAATAAAGCATTTGCTCACTTTAGATGGTAGGAGAGAAATATGGCAAGAGACGTTTCAATTGACAAATTAAGAAATATCGGTATCATGGCTCACATCGATGCCGGAAAAACTACATTTACAGAACGTGTTTTATTCCATACAGGTATAACTCATAAAATAGGAGAAACTCATGATGGAGAATCTCAAATGGACTGGATGGAACAAGAAAAAGAAAGAGGTATAACAATTACAAGTGCTGCAACAACTGCACATTGGAAAGGTTATAGACTTAATATCATAGATACTCCAGGACACGTAGACTTCACAGTAGAAGTTCAAAGAAGTTTAAGAGTATTAGACGGAGCAATCTGTTTATTAGACTCAAATGCTGGTGTTGAACCACAAAGTGAAACTGTTTGGAGACAAGCAAGCGAATATAAAGTTCCAAGAATGATATTTGCAAATAAAATGGATAAACTTGGAGCAGATTTTGAATTTACTCTAGATACTGTTGGTAAAAGATTAGGTGTAAATTATGCACCAATTGAATGGCCAATAGGAGCAGAGAACGAATTCAATGGAGTTATTGATTTAGTAACAATGAAAGCTTACCATTTTGATGGTGGTGAACATGAAGATTACACTGAAATCGAAATTCCAGCTGATTTAAAAGATTTAGCAGAAGCTAAACATATTGAATTAGTTGAAAAAGCTGCTGAATTTGATGATGAATTAATGGAAACTTACTTAGAAGGTAATGAAGTTTCTGTTGAAATGATTAAGAAAGCTATCAGAAAAGGTGTTCTAGCTGCTGAATTCTTCCCAGTAATGTGTGGTAGTGCATTATCTAACATGGGTGTTAAATTAGCACTAGATGCTGTAATAGATTACATGCCAGCTCCAACTGATGTAGAAGGAATTGACTGTACTGATAAAGACGGAAATTTAGTAAAACGTCATCCAAGTGATTCTGAACCATTCACAGCAATGGCATTCAAAATCATGACAGATCCATTTGTAGGAAGATTAGCATTCTTTAGAGTTTATGCAGGTAAGTTAACAAGCGGTTCTTATGTATTAAATAGTACAAAAAATACAAAAGAAAGAATCGGACGTATCTTACAAATGCATGCAAATCAAAGAAAAGAAATTACAGAAGTTTACTGTGGTGAAATTGCTGCTGCAGTAGGTTTAAAAAATACAACAACTGCTGATACACTATGTGATGAAAAAAATCCAGTTGTTATGAACGGTATGGAATTCCCAGAACCAGTTATAGATTTAGCTATTGAACCAAAGAGTAAAGGTGACCAAGATAAAATGGCACTAGCTTTACAAAAATTAGCTGAAGAAGATCCAACATTTAGAGCAAGAACTGACCATGAAACAGGACAAACTGTTATAAGTGGTATGGGTGAATTACACTTAGACGTTATTGTTGACAGAATGAAAAGAGAATTTAACGTAGAAGCTAACATAGGTAAACCACAAGTTGCTTATCGTGAAACAATTACTCAAGCTGCTGAATGCGAAGGAAAATACATTAAACAATCTGGTGGACGTGGACAATATGGACATGTATGGATTAAATTTGAACCAAATCTTGAAAAAGGATATGAATTTGTTGATCAAATCGTTGGTGGTGTAGTTCCTCGTGAATATATTCCAGTAACTGATAAAGGTTTACAAGAAGCTATGGCTGGAGGTATCTTAGCTGGATATCCAATGGTTGACATTAAAGCTACATTATTCGATGGATCATACCATGATGTAGACTCATCAGAAATGGCATTTAAAATTGCTGCAAGTATGGCTTTAAAAGAAGCAAAAAATAAATGTAAAGCAGTTTTATTAGAACCAATAATGAAAGTAGACGTTACAACACCTGATGAATACATGGGTAACGTAATGGGAGACTTAACAAGCCGTAGAGGACGTCCAATGGGACAAGAATCTCGTGGAAATGCATTACAAATTACTGCAATGGTTCCATTATCAGAAATGTTTGGTTATGCTACAACATTACGTAGTAATACACAAGGTAGAGGAAACTTTGTTATGACTTTAGATCATTATGAAGAAGTTCCAAAATCAATTTCTGAAGAAATAATTAAAAAGAATAGTGCAAACTAGTCAAAAATACACAAAAAAGTGTATATAAACTAAAATAATACTTGAATTATATTCAAGAATTAGATAAAATATATTATGTAATAATTTAATTAAAAAGGAAGGAAAAAAATTATGGCAAGAGAAAAATATGATAGAAGTAAGCCACATGTTAATATTGGTACTATTGGACACGTTGACCATGGTAAAACAACTTTAACTGCTGCTATTTCAAAATTATTTAGTAAAAACTTCATGGATTATAGTGCTATCGATAGTGCTCCAGAAGAAAGAGAAAGAGGTATTACAATTAATACTGCTCACGTTGAGTATGAAACTGAAAAACGTCATTATGCTCACGTAGATTGTCCAGGACATGCTGACTATGTTAAAAACATGATCACAGGTGCTGCACAAATGGATGGAGCTATCTTAGTTGTTTCAGCTGCAGATGGTCCTATGCCTCAAACTAGAGAACATATCTTACTTGCTCGTCAAGTTGGAGTTCCAAAAATCGTTGTTTACATGAACAAATGTGATCAAGTTGATGATCCAGAACTATTAGAATTAGTAGAAATGGAAATCAGAGAATTATTAGGAGAATATGGATTTGATTCAGAATGTCCTATAATTAAAGGATCTGCATTAAAAGCTCTTGAAGGAGATGCTGCTGCAGAACAATCAATCAGAGACTTAATGGCTGCTGTTGATACTTATATCCCAGATCCTGTTAGAGATACTGATAAACCATTCTTAATGAGTATTGAAGACGTATTCACAATTTCAGGACGTGGTACTGTTGTTACAGGACGTGTTGAACGTGGACAATTAAAATTAAATGACGAAGTTGAAATCGTTGGTTTAAGAGATACTCAAAAGACTGTTGTAACAGGAATTGAAATGTTCAGAAAATCATTAGATTACGCAGAAGCTGGAGATAATGCTGGTGTATTATTACGTGGTATTTCTCGTGATCAAGTTGAACGTGGACAAGTTTTATGTAAACCAGGAAGCGTTACTCCTCATCACAAATTCAAAGCTACTGTATACGTACTAAGCAAAGAAGAAGGCGGACGTCATACTCCATTCTTCTCAAACTACAGACCTCAATTCTATTTCAGAACTACTGACGTTACAGGAGTTGTAGAATTACCTGCAGGTGTTGAAATGGTTATGCCAGGAGACAATGTAGATATGACTGTAGATTTAATTAGTACAGTTGCTCTAGAAAATGGTACTAAATTCTCTATCCGTGAAGGTGGACGTACTGTTGGAGCAGGTACTGTTTCAGAAATCATTGAATAATTAAAAACTCAAACTCAAATTTGAGTTTTTTTATGTTCTAATATATTTTAAACATAAAAACATTATTTTTAGACATTATTTAAGAAATAAATTTTATTTGTTATAATATAAGTGACAAGTGAGGTGAGGACTATGAAAAAATTACCTTCTGAAGAACAAATATGGAAAAAATATTATATACAAGATAAAAGTAATAATAACAAAATGGATATAGTATACAACACAATTTATGATAATAATATTAACTATAAACATGATATAGCATTAGAATATTTTGCTAATAATATAACTTTCTCTAATTTTTTCAAGAATGTTGAAAAAACATCAAAATCATTTACCGAATATGGGATAAAAAAAGGAGATTTTGTGACGGTTTGTTGTGCTGGCATACCAGAAATTGCATATACATTTTATGCATTATCAAAAATTGGTGCAGTTTCTAATATGATTGCTCCATATTTTGACAAAAATAATTTAATAAATAGAATCAGTGATTGCGAAAGTGACATTTTAATTGTTATGGATATTTTTTATTCTGAATTAAAAGAATGTATAAAAAAATCAAGAATTAAAACTATAATAATAATACCAACGCTTAATTCAGCATTAATAAAGAAAGCATCTTGCTATAAAAGAGAAAAAAATAGCAATGAATTATACTGGGATAATTTCATTAAGGATGGCAAACATAATCATAACAATAATTATATAAATTATGAAGAAAATCTTCCATTGGCAATGGTATATTCAAGTGGTACAACTGGTGCTTCGAAAAGTATATTATTGTCAAATGAAAGTTTTCAAAATAGTGTTTTCTCTTATCCAGAATGTGGTGTGGATATATCTAGAAATCAAAAATTTTATCAATTAATACCCCCATGGTATTCTACAGGATTAAGCACATCTTTACATTTATCATTGACTTATGGATGTACTGTTTTTATGGAACCTAGATTTGAAAGAAATATATTTGTTAAAAACATCATTAAACATAAACCAAACTATACTGTTGCAGCAACCAGCATGTATGAAGGCTTTTTCACAATTAATAATGATAAGATAGAAAATTATACAATAAAAGATAACAAAAAAGAATTAAAAAAGATCTTAAAGATAAAGGAGGTAAAATATGAAGAATAATGCTGATTATCCATCTGAATCAAAACAACATTTTAAGAATTATACATTCTTTGAAAAATATCCTATAATTCCCTCAGTTTCTATTTATAATACTCTAAAAATTCTTACAAAATTTTATAAAGATAACATTGCACTAGATTGCTTAAAATTACAAGTAACTTATTCAGAATTATTAAGTAATGCTAATATTCTTTCAAAAAGTTTTACTGAATTAGGTATAAAGAAGGATGATATTGTCGCTGTCTGCATGCCTAATTTTACACAGGCCGTTTGTATTTTTTTTGCTGTCAATAGACTAGGTGCTATAACAACATTTTTGAATCCAAATTCCAATGAAAAAGAAAATATTAAATATTTAAATGAATATGAAGCAAAGTTATTGATCAACTATAATAAAAATTATGAACATAACCATAAAATAAAAAATAATACTAAATTAGATAACATAATAACATTATCAAGTAAAGATTTAAATAAAAAAAATTTTAATGAAGTTTCCAACACATTTTCTAGTTATAATGATTTTATATCTTATAGTGATTTAAAAATAGTTTCTAATTATAATAATCACTCAAAGAACACTTATAGTGACAACGCATTAATATTGTATACTAGTGGTTCAACTGGTGTTCCTAAAAAAGTTGTTTTAACAAATAAAAACGTACTTGCATCAGGTATATATATGAAAAATACTAGCCATCTAAAAATAAAAGAGAATGAAAAAAGTATGATAACAATACCATTTTGTTATCCCTATGGTTTTGTAACGTCATTACTAATGTCACTCTTATGTGGCAGGAATTCTATTTTAACACCATATTTATCACAACAAAGCATTGAATATTATTTGAAAAAACAACCAAATTATATTTTTGGATGCCCAGCCATTTTGGAATTTATTTTAAAAATCAATAATAATAAATTAGATTTATCAAGCATAAGCGATTTTATTACTGGTGGTGATTTTCTACCAGAAAACAAATATAATGATGCGTTACAATTTTTTTACAAACATAATTCAAATATAAATATATGTAATGGTTCGGGAAATGCAGAAACAGCAGGTGCTAACACAATTACTTTTGGTTCTAAAATAAAAAAAGGAACGGTTGGAAAAGCATTAGTTGGTAGTGATGTAATAATTGTTAATCCTGATACTTTAGAAGAAATGAAGTACAATGAAGTCGGAATGCTTTGTGTAAGTGGTAAACACGTTTTTGAAGGATACTACAATGATAAAAAATTGACTGATGAAAAATTTATTTACAAAAATAATAAGAAGTATTTTAAAACTGAAAATTATGGTTATTTAGATAAAGAAGGATATTTTACATTAATCGGAAGAACTTCAAGATTTTACATAAACTCAAATATTAATAAAGTATATTGTGAAAATTTACAGTCAATAATAAATAAATTACCTTATGTAAGTGAATGCGTAGTTGTGCCAAAACCAGATGATGAAAAATTATATGTTAGTAAAGTATATGTAGTTTTAAAAGAAAAATTTAAAGGGTTACTAAATACTAAAGATATTATAATAAATGAATTACATAATTTTAATGATGAAAATTCAAAATATTATTTAAAAGAGTATGAATTTCCTGAGAGTATTGAAATTGTAGATTATATTCCTTTAACAAATGCAAATAAAATAGATTATAAATTACTAGAAAATAAAGCAGTTTTAGAGTATAATGAAGAAAAGAATAAAATAAAAAAATTAATTAAAGAATAAAAAGGGTAGTGATTTTGTGGGAACAGGAATATTTTTTCTAATTGAATCAATTTTCTATATGTGTTTGTTGTCTGTAATATTTTTTTCTAAAAAAAATTACAAAGATATTGAAAAGAAAATATATAAAAATCTTATTATAATTATTTGTTTAGAATTATTTTTTGAGTTAGCTTTATATTTCTTAACCCCATTTTATAACAAGTATGACATATGTATCTACGTCGCAAAAATATACTGTATGTTAGTTATTCTATGGATTAAAAAGTTTTGTGAGTATATTTCAGTAATATCATTAAATGGAAAAATATTAAAATATGTTAAATATTTATTAACGCTGATAGTTTTAATTACTATTACTTTGATAACAGTAAATAAAATATATTTTTACAATTATGAAAATAAAATTTATACTTATGGTAAAAGCGTAAATAGTTTATACTTAGGGTGTTTCATATACTTTTTTATAGCTATGTTTTTTCTATTAAGCAATTTAAAAAAATTAAAAGATAAGAAGATACTGCCATTATTATTTTTTCTAATTATAGGTGGAATTTCGGCTATTATTCAATATTTTTATCCATATCTTTTGTTAGCTGTACAAGTGCATGCATTTATAACATTTTTAATGTACTTCACAATAGAAAACCCAGACATGAAACTATTAGAAGAATTAGCAGT
>OIYG01000925.1_pt1 | contig 24946 bp, 19 predicted proteins | sample 1587861 | NCBI WGS metagenome assembly OIYG01 (sample SAMN03283272) | human gut metagenome | biome: human-associated habitat; material: feces | host: Homo sapiens | place: Peru | collected 2012 | reverse complement strand
TAATAGGCACACGATATACGGCACGAGAAGCATATCATACGGGAACATACGAAATCTAAAACGTTTATCCTTACGATTTGTAACCGAATCGTAACACTTCTTACATTCCGACACAAGCCAAAGAGGCGACACTGATTCGGACTGACGGCGGAAAAAGGCCCCTCAATGTCCTGTGACAGGAATGAAGCGTCGCCCCGGTAGTGAAAACATCGTCCACCAGAAGGATGTGTGAATATTCAGGGACAGCCCTCATCCGCCTTATCCTGAACGCCCCCTCGACATTGTGCGCCTTGCCCTCGACCGAGAGTTGGGTCTGGGTGCGGGTGCGTCTGGATCTGTACAGGATGTCCGTACGCATCTCCGCTCCAAGGTTTCTTGCCAGCACCTCGGCGATGATCTCGGCCTGATTGTGCCCTCTGGACCAGCGGCGGGTCCAATGAAGCGGCACGGGAATCACGGCATCCACATCTGAGTAAATCGGCGAGGCGGCCATCTCACGGCCCAGCATCGAGGCGAAATAACGGCCGGCGGCATAGTCGGAATGGTACTTCAGTCTCTGGGTGATAAGCCTGTAGCCGGTCTGTGAGCGATAAAAGAACAAGGATGTCGCGCAGGCATATTCCTCAAAACCGCCGGCCGCGTCCAGATCCCGCTGGATCAAGGAGTTGAACCTGTCGGCAAGTTGGTTGCGCGGCATATTCGAGAAATACGTCCGTGGCAGGTCGGCGAGGCATTCGATGCAGAGATGGCGCTCCCTTAGGGCCAAAGGCCGCCCGCAGACGATGCATTCGCGTGGCATAATCAGGTCACCCAAAGCGGTGAGGACATCATAAAAAGTAACGTTTCTTATCATAGTTCACAGTTCCTGCCCCGCAATTATAAGGAACAAAAACGTAAATTTTGATAAGAAACGTAAAAAGTTCGGGTTTTACACCCACATTAATCCTGCCCCAGAGTCTTGACCGGATTCTTGGTCGCGGCGCTGTAGGTCTGCCCGACCACGGAGATGAACGAAATCAGCAGCGAGATCAAGGCCGCAAGCGCAATAGCCCACCAAGGAAAGGCGATCTTGGTGTAGAATGCCTGAAGGTAATCTGTGATGCCCCACACGGCGAACGGGACGGCAAGCACGACAGCCACAAGGCTCATGACCATGAACGATTTGGACAAAGTCCAGACAGCCGAGCTGACCTCGGCGCCGAAGACTTTGCGTACGGCGATCTGGCGGCTCTGCTGCTCAGTGAAATAGAGCGACATCGCGAACAAGCCGAGAGCCGAGATCAGGATGGCCATGACCATGAACGAAATCACGAGAAGCATCGTGTTCTTGGTACCCTTCAGATCATCGACCAGTTTCTCGTCCAGATAGTAAGCATCCATCTCCACAGGAACGCCTGTGGTCTCCTTCGCAAACTCTTTGCAGACATTCCTGACCGCGGCCATAGCCTCGGAGCGATCACCCGTTATCTTAAGAAGCTGAATGAAGGCATAATCATAATTCTCGTCGATAATCCTTATGGAATTACGCTCGTTCTCCATCGGCTCGAACAGAGCGTTGTTGGCGCGGAAATCCGGGATGACGCCACAGATTTCATATTCACCATTGGTGTAGCTTCCGCCAGCGTAAGGATGCTCCGCCGTCACACCGAGGGCTCTCTTGGAAGTCTCCGTCAAAAGCACTTTTGGCGAAGAGAGTTCGCTGTATTTTTCCAAGACCTTGATTCCCAGAATCCTAAGCGAAGTCGTGTCCAACTGGGCCATACGCATCCAACCAATTATCTGATTGTTCTCATCGTGAAGGCCGTTCGCTCCGCAAGAAATCGGAGAAGTGATTCCAAGTCCTGCGTCAACCACCTGAGGCAAAGCCTTCAATCTGGTGCGAAGCGCCTCCTGAGGTCCTCTCCTATAGCCTACATCTCGTGAATTGACCTGAATGACATCCTTTGTCTCGTAGCCCACCGGAAGGTTCACGAGGTAGCTCACCTGCGCTGTCATCACGATGGCCATTGTGATAAGGATGGTGCTGAACACGGTTTGAAGAACGATGAACACCTTGCCGAAAATCATCTTGTTCTTGAAACGGAACTCGCCTTTCACGACATCAATCGGCTTGAAGCGTGAGACAAGCATCGCAGGGAGCAAAGCCGAGACCACGGAGATGACAACCAACGCAAGAACGGCCCAAAGCACTGTGGTCAAATCAGGAGTCAGCACAATGTCGGTACTCAAAATCCTGTCAAACACAGGCTTGCATAAATATGCCAGCAAACAGCCCACGATGAAGCACCCGGTCGTAAAGGCAAATGACTCAGCGATGTACCTCGCAACTATATTCCTTGAACTTTCGCCAAGCAACCGCCTGGTGGCCATTTCCTTGGCACGCTTCCCCGTCTGCGCGACAGTCAGATTGATATAATTGAATATGGCGGAGACCAGCAGCACCAGAGCCACGATGAACAGAAGCTCAACCTGTTTCCCGTCACCGGTCCTTAGACAGCTCCAAGCATCCATACCCGAAAAATAAACCTTGTCAAGCCTCGTCACACTCGATCCCCACAAAAAGGCGTTGTCAGAATTGTCAGCCTTATAGAAATTCCAGTACCCGAGATACTTTTTAAGAAGATCATCACGCACCTTTTCCACATCAGTTCCTTCGTCAAGCCGGACAATCGGAATCGTGCTGCCGAAATTGTCCATCCACGCTACACGCTTCTGCGCGCGTTTGATGCTTGTGAACAGATCGTAATGCTTGAACACATCGGTAGGTCCGAAATCCTCAACGACACCGATCACCGTCCACTTATCCTTGTCAACGTTCAATGTCCTGCCGATAGGATCTTCGTTTCCGAACACTTTCTTGGCGAACGTCTCGGTCAGTATCACCTCGTCCTCGTTCTCCAGAACCCTGTCCCTATGGCAACCGACAAGGCGGTAGTCAAAGAGATTGAAGAAATTAGTGTCTACCGAAGCCTCGGCTGCCTTATAATAGTCATCACCGACCATAATGTCCGTGTTGTCCATATCTACTATCCGGGTCCAATCCTTGATCTCCGGAATAGACGGGAAAAACTCATCGGAAGTTCCGAGCGTCATTCCGATATAATCCCCCGCCCCGACAACATAAAGTTGCTTGGAAAGCGGCTGTCTGGCTCCGACACTGAATTCCGTCCTGGCATACGAAGCCAGCAGAATGACAAATCCCAGCGCCACCGACAGCCCGAAAACCTCGATGAAAGTGTAAAGCTTGTTCCTCGACAGGAACTTCAAATACGTGCTTGACATATTATCTCCAATAATTAATCTCAAAAACAGCTTTTCATTTTCCGGCAAACCCTCGGCAACTTATCGCCGTCTCTTCCCAGAAACGACACTTTCGCCTAACAGAGTTCATGCCAAACCATACAACTAATTATTTGTTAATATTTTAGCGATTAACCATTTTTCTAAAAGTGTAAAGAAATTTAACACCCACTGTAAAGAAACTTTACACTTTCTCCGGTCACAGAGTCTGTCGAAGTTTGACAAGTGATCGAAATTCTAAAAAAAATCAGAAAAAAACTTGATGATAAGCACGTTATTGCTTATCTTTGCAAAGACTATCAAAAGATGTGGAATAAAAGCAAGCATTCTTTCCCTAAAGGGAATGCTTGCTTTTTGCATTATACCGAGGGGGTACTTTCAAGAAGGCCCGATTGTTTTCTCATCTATCCACATCTATTTTAGTCAAGTAATGAAAACAAATCAGCGCTTTTTGATAGTCGCCATTGAAGTGGAGGTTATCAGACTTGTCAAGGTACGAGCCTACAAGCGAGTACGTTTCGGCAAGGTTGAAAGAGTAAGAAGCCACTATCGAAGTTATTAGGGTAACTTCATAGCGCAATTCCACTCTGGGCCGTCAGGCCATCTGCTTCACCCCTCGGTTTTTTATTAGTAATATGTAGAGTGCGGAAGATTGAGACTGAGCTGGGAGTCAGCGTCGGAACGGGTTTTCTCGTATGCGATGACGGTGTCGAGATCCGGATTGATCATCAGATCCAGATTCCAGATCATGAGGCGGTCACCGGTCACGACTTCCTTGAAACAGTCAGTTATGCCGACAATGGCCGGAATGCCGATGCCTTTAGCAAGGACACAGACCTGACCGTCAATGTCTTCCTCTTGAGTGACAATTCCTACCACGTTGCGGAAATCAATCAGCGTGGAGTCTGACAGTGACAACCGCTCGGCAACAAGGACGCTGCCGGGCGGGATGTCCTCGAACGGATTCCTTTGCCCGCAGTCTCTGACCACGAACGCACGGCCTTTCGCAAAGCCACGGACACCCGTTCCACGCACTGTCATATTCCTAATACATATCTTGCCGGCAGACAATCACCAGTGGCACCGATCATATTCAAAAGTAATTGTCCGCCGACGAAAAAATCTAATTCATCTCCTTTGTCAGGTCCCAAGCGGCGCCGGGAGCGAAGACAGACTCAACGAGCTGATCGTAGAACATTCCCCTCTTCGCAAGGTCGAGCACATTGAAGCGGAAACGCATCAGCTGAACCTTAGGGAACATATTTTTAAGCATCTCGCGGGTCACGCCGATCATCGAAGGATCGTACGGAGCGCCGGCCTTCTTCATCAGATCCTGCATCTTGGCGAATGAATATACCTGACCCTGAAGCTTCTTCTTGAGTTCCGGCCAGCCTTCCTTCACCTTCGTCAGCTGGACACGTACGGTCTCGGCATCGTCATATTTCTTGGTGATCTCAGTGTAGCCAAGCTCCGGCGCAGGGAAATTCTTGAATATCTCAAGCGCCCTCTTCTGCTCCTGCTCAAGCGTAGGCCAAGCCTTGACGCAAGCGTCAACGTCAATCTTGGAGAGGTCCATCTTGAACAGCTCATCGAACACGGCGCACATCGTCAGCGTGCCGATGGCCACCTGAAATCCGTGAGACTGAAGCTTGCCGTTGAAACGATGATGTGTCATGTCAAGAATATGGCTGAACAAGTGATCGCAGCAAGAAGCAGGACGGCTGGACTGTGCGGCCTGCATCGCTATTCCACTGAGAGTCAACCCCTCGAACAGATCGGCAACGGCCTGTTTGTCACCCTTGGCCACACCCTCCGGGTCAGCCAGAAGGTCATCAAGACAGTCCTGAAGCACGTGCCAGGCATCCGGCTTGATCGGTTCCGTGCCCATCAGGTCGGCGATCATCCACTCGGCTCCGGCAGGAACCTTTGCGGCAAGATCGGCGTAACCGGCGGCGGTCATCACCTTCGGGGCGGAGGCGATCACGTCAATGTCCGCGATGATCACCTTTGGAGCCGGGCAGGAGAATGTCTGCTTGGAGTTATGGTAGGAAATCGAGGCACCGAACGACGAGAAACCGTCCACGGAAGCCGCCGTCGGCAATGTCAGATAAGACTGGCCGTAGTGGTGCGAGGCAAGTTTGCAAAGGTCGTTGATGACTCCTGAGCCCACGGATATGGTGACATATTCAGCCTCGGAAGACGGTCTGAACGCCTTCTCCGCATCCGGTTCCACATATTCAGGATCATTCTCGATAGCCTTGGCGGCGGAGAAGTCTCCGGCGATGATGTGGTCAACCATATCGACGTACCTCCAGTCGGCGTGGAACTCCTTCGTCTCGATGACATATTTCTCCGTGTGGACACCCGCGGCTACAAACTCATCGTACACCTTCTGGCCAAGAGCCTTCCAAGTGTTAAGGTCTGCCACCACAACGGCAGCCTTGCTTTCAGGGAACCACTTCTTGAACTCCTCGGGAGCCAGTGAGCTGACTCCGCAGCCCATCTCGAACACCTTGGTGTCGGTGGCGACAGTCAAGGCTTTGGCAATTCTTTCTTTTGAATTCATTATCAATGTTCTTTTAAGTAATTCTAAATAACACGCAGCACCTTTGCCAAATACATAGTGGCTGGATGTCCGCGGATCGGCAAAGTTTTTTTGTCGGCATAAAGTTACAAAAAATCTTTCGTAACTTAGCGACTATGAAAAAGTACATCTCAACCCTATTGGCCCTGCTGGCCGTCCCGATGATGATGGTGGCGCAGGAAAAAAGCCTCCACCAGCTCCAGCAAGAGTTTGTTGACCTGAGGCTCGGAATGTTTGTTCACTTCGGTCTCCCGACCTACCAGACAGCCGACTGGACCGATCCTGACCTTAGTCCGGAGGTGTTCAACCCGGTCAAGCTGGACACTGACCAATGGGTCAAGGCAGCCCAGAGCGCAGGGATGAAATTCATCTGCGTCTCCGTCAAGCACCACAGCGGATTCTGCCTCTGGGACACCAAGACCACGGACTACAGCGTGATGAGCTCGCCTCTTCACCGGGATGTCCTGCGTGAACTGGTCAATTCCGTCCACAAGGCCGGGATGCAGATAATGTTCCACTTCTCGATCCTGGACACCCATCACCGTATCCGCCCGACCCTGCCGTTCACCCCGGAGAAAATCAACCTGCTCAAAAGCCAGGTGCGCGAACTTCTCACTGAATACGGCCCAGTCAACACCATAATGTTCGACGGGTGGGACGCGCCGTGGGGCAGGATTTCATATTCAGATGTCTCATTCCCAGAGTTTTATCATCTCATCAAGAGCATCCAGCCAAACTGCCTGGTGATGGATCTGAACGGGGCGAAGTACCCGTCCGAGGCTCTGTTCTACTCAGACATCCGCTGCTACGAGCAGGGCGCCGGTCAGAAAATATCCCCGGAAACCAACCAGCTCCCGGCGATGGCCTGCTATCCTTTGCAGAAAACCTGGTTCTGGAAGACCGAGTTCCCGGGCTCGCCCCTGAAGGATGTTGACAAGATCGTGGCCGAGAACATCATCCCGTACAACAACGCCTACTGCACCTACATCCTGAACTCCGCCCCGAACCGTGACGGCCTGATGGATCAGAATTGCATCGACGCGTTGAAGCGCATAGGCAAGATTTGGAAGAACACCGGCCACATCGTGGACGTGGCCGAGACAATGGAGCCGATCACCGACATCAACATCGCCATCGGCAAGCCGTGCGACTCATCCTGGTCCGACGACATGGACATCATGGACTTCGCCAACGACGACAACTTCCGCACCTGCTGGGTCTCCAGCCCCGAAGTCAAAGAGCCGTTCTGGAAAGTCGAGCTCGACCCAGGCAGCCTGATAGACATGGTAGTGATGACCGAACCAAAGCCCGGCGTGATGCAGGAATATGTCATTGAATATCTCCACAAAGGTTCCTGGCATCCGGTCTTCAGCGGGACCACCCCGACTCAGAGCCGCGTGAAAATCCACCGCTTCGACAAGGTTTACGCCGACGCCGTCCGTGTCCGTTTCACCAAATGGACCGGCCTCCTCTCCCTCGCCGAATTCGGAGTCTATACCCCGTACGGGCAGTAAGGTCAGCCGCTTCGGGCAATCGCTGAGTGCGGATTTCAGTGATGACCACCCAAGCTTCTCGGCGATAACCACGCACTTGTCAAGGAGCCCACGACGCACGAAGAGGAGCCTTTGTTGACCAAAGCATCACCATGGTCACCAGAACCTCGACCGGTCGCTGAGCCCGTCGAAGTGAACGTGGTCCGGCAAAGCCCGCAGGCAACGGTCCGGCAAGCCCGCAGGCAACGGTCCGGCAAACCCGCAGGCAACAGTCCGGCAAGCCCGCAGGCAACAGTCCGGCAAAGCCGCAGGCAGTGGTTCAACTGGCTCTCCGACCGTCTCTCTGTTGGGGAATATGCATGCCGTGGCACTTAATGCACTGATAATGAAACGAAAAAGCAACCTCGTGGTGTCGATTACCGCACCACGAGGTTGCTTATTATATTGACAGATAATAAGTTATCCGCCAAGAATATACTACTAGAATTTGAATCCAACGCCGAAAGTCCAGGCATAGTTGTTCCTGGAAGCGGTCGAGTACGATACCTGCGACCAATCGTCACCAACGTAGAACGAATATCTTTTGTAGTCAACACCGATTCCTACCCTGAAAAAATGGCCGCAACCTGAATCGCGGAACCCCTCCGGCATATCCTTCAAGGAAGGAGAATAGTCCGAAATCAAACCTCCTTTCAAATCTATATAAGGACTTATGGACTTGTTCAGAAAGCTGTACCTCAACTGGATAAAGGTCGGTACCAAAAAGGAATTAACATCCGAAAGAGAGTGGAATTTCTGGTTCTTTATCCCGATTCCCACCCCGGCGAACAACCCGGGAAGAATATTGTACCCCGATGACACGTTCACATATTCTCCGGCAAAACCGTCTTTGAAAAGGACTCCGGCCTCAACGTTTCCGGCGAAGCCGCGGGTGAAACTCGGATTATTGTTCCCCTGAGCGGAAGAAATCATCGTGCTGGCAAGCACGGCCACACAACACAAAAACAGATTAAGTTTCATAACTGATAAGATCTATAAAGTTTTTTGTCTTTAGTAAGCGTTAAAAAATAAGTTGAACTAAATATGTGTCAGATTTATGAGGATAGATTTCTTTTGGAAGAAGGAGTGTGCCAGTGGCACATGACTGATGAGAAAAGAAATCTAGACCATAAAGATATGCAAATTGTTCAAGTTATTTTTTAATGATTACTTAGTATTGATTTTTAGTGAATTGTTCTGATTTCGCCCCGTAAAGAACACAACTACTATGCCATCACAATATTCATAAAATAGCATCTGCTACGACAGTTACCGACTATATCCTCTCCCCATACTCAAGAGACTGGATTTGCCTTGCTAAAACTCTTTACTCCACCGAACGGATGGCATTATGGGCATTATACTCAACTGTTTCCACTTGCCACCTTCATTGAAGATCATATATGCATTATGCCTGTTCAGCAGATTGAATATAGAAAAAGACAATGACGACGTTCCTCCTTTCCTATGAGTCTCAATCGTATAGGCGACATCTATCCTGAAATAGTCTTTCATTCTCCAGCCGTTTTTGCTTGTCATCTCATAGCGGTTATAATTCAACTCTGTAAACTCGTCCGGAAAAGAGTTGACACCCAAACGCTGATTCCAATAAGGCATTGGCACACCTTGATAGGAAGACGCATAGACAGTTGCCATATTCCCTGACGAATACGCCAAAACACCATTAACATACATTTCCCTCCGGAAGCCTTTCCCTGTACGACGTTTTGATACCAGATATTTAGCCTGAATATTAAGAATATGCCTCCGGTCAAATTTGAAAGGGAATTCTTTGCCGTTATTGAGTTCCAGATAACGTCTGGTAGTTTTTGACAATGTGTATGCCAGTGTTCCGTTGAACTTGTCAGAAGTGTAGGATGCTGACAATTCCGCACCAAAAGACTTTCCTTCACCGACATCAACCTCATCCTCCCAAGTGTCATCACTGAGTCGGAACATATTAGATGATGATTTGTAGCTGACAAGGTTGTTCATTTTTCTATAATAAGCCCCCATTGTCAGATGCAGTTCCGATCCGGAAAAACGATTGTGGTTGAACACTCCGACATAACCTTGTTTCGTCACCTCTTCCGGAAAGTTGTCATCCACAGGAACATCAATATCTAACGCCCATCCTGTAGGCAGACCTTCCAAGATATGATGATACTGGGTGAATTTGTCAAAAGTCGACTCAACTCCGAATTTATCGGACAACATATAGTCAACTTTGAATCTTAGGTCAAAATTATCTCTCAAACTTGAACCGTTCCTTGCCAAAGTATTACGAAGCCCCAAAGAGACATCCAACCTTCGCACAGACAAAAAGGCATCAATGAAAGATGAGTATGTCCTTAACGAATAACACTGGTTGGATCCGGCGCTGAAAGACGATGATTGTTCCTGCCTGTTCATCGGCTTGAAAACCTTTCCATCGCCCATCAAACCTCCGTTTATATTCAGATAATCATTTAATTGCCAATTCAGTTCGCTCTGTACAGCAAAGCTTGATTTCTCATTGCCAAGAACTATCTCAGAAGTTTTTGTATGGTGGCGGTTATAATAGATTTGCCCCTCATTGGATTTCGATGACACATAATAAAGCTTCATGGCCAACCTCAACTTTTCGTTAAGACTTGAATTCCATTGACCTTTAACAGCAAATGTGTTCCACCCCAAATAACTTTTGTCCTCATCATTGAAAAACGAGAACCTATCATTCGAAGCAAACAACATTAAGTCAACAGAATTTGACCTGCTGATATTCCAATCAGACAGAATACACACATCGTAGACATTGCCTGACATTCCAGCGTTGCCGTTATCGTCATCCGCAACCGCTTTCATAATCAGTTTTCCGGCAAACAGCGCCGGAGAAAAGCGCAGTGCCGCCTGCACTCCAAACTTACCATTAGATGACGGAAGCGAAATATACGCTCCTGTCATATATGGAGAAACCGAGACGCTTCTCTTAGCCGATAAAGCTGAGGATTTCTTGGTCCTTATGTCAACTATGGATGAAGATACATCCCCATATCTGGCACTGATTCCACCCGGGCTGAAAGAAGTACTGGCGATAATATCAGGAGAAAAAATTGAAAACAATCCCAAGAGATGGCTTGTGCCACTTATCGGCACCCCATTGAATTCAACCCTGTTTCCACCGTTGTATGCCCCCCTTACAAACAACCCTAAAGTTCCATCCATACCTTGAGCCACACCTGGCAGACTTGAGATATGACGAATCACATCCGGTTCCCCGATGATGGAAATTGTGTTGAGTGACTGCTTGGGCGAGTAAATAAAATTGTTTCCTCGATTATCAGACGAATACGATGCGGTAACCTTGGCACTGTCAATAGCAACAGCTTGTCCGTCAAAACTTTGAGAACGTAAGACAAATTGGGACATGAAGATTGATGCAACAATCAACAACAGATTGTAAATACACCTATTCATAAGCGCTTGGCAGATCAAATTGTGTACATTGGATGATGTGGTCTGAATATGCCCCGAATATTCCCAAACCACCATTGATGTTGCAATAGACGGTACTTTCATCCAGCCATTGAGTCGGATCATCAAAGTTTTGGTGCGACATCATCTTCATAAGGCTTGTCTTCAAATACTTATCATATTCATCAGAGACACTCCGGAATACCATCAGACTCTGTCGTAATTGTCCTTCCACATAGAATTCCCGCCGACTTGAATCTTCCGGCAAAACCCTTATGTAACAAAGATGCTCCCTTGTGTCGCCAGGTTCTCCTGTATCAAAAAACATCAGATTATCAGATGCATTAAAATTGTCAGCATCCGGATGTGATGTGCCTATGAATTCCACCAATCGATCTGATGCCGAAATCGCAGGTTTCAACATTAAAGTGTCAATATCCTGTTTAAGATGAAACATCCAAAACGGGTTATCCGCACGTTCCTGAACAAAATATCGTTTGGAAACTGTCCCTTTTGAACAATCTGAAAACACCTTGACATCTTTTGGGAAAGTCGTTTCCGCATTAATATCCTCAAAACCGTCCACAGAAACCTTTAGATCATATTTTATTTCTGGTTCAGGGGTAAAGTCCAGTGACCATTTTCCATAGCCTGACTTCTGAAAAGTTCCCATAATCGCTCCATTGGACGACAATGTCGCGACCGCGTTTTCAACCTCGTCAAAGAACAGATCCCCCTTTTGGGCGTTATGCGTCAAATAAAGATATTGGACAGAATCCGATGACAACAGGCAATTGACCACGATTCTGTCCTTTCTGACATTGTCAAACTTAATCTCCTCGACACAAGAGATCAAGGATATTAATAAAACAAAAGCGGTTAATCTGAACCTCATCAAAATCTCCTACCTAAGAATCACGGCCGCCGTAGTGTCCCTCATCACCTTTCCATTCCTCATTTCCACCTCAACCGCGAATCTTGACTTACGACCGACAAGGCCATCATACTGTTTGAGCTGAAGAAACATTGTTGCCGTGATCATAGGCCTGAAAGACAGGTACTTCTCAAGAGGCGTTTCTTTCCCGACCTCTCCAACCAAGCGTTTATCATACGAAATGATAAAGTTCTGATAATTTCCGGCACGCCAAATGTTCACCCGGTCATCACCGACAGGTTCAAACGTCTCTCCTTCCACGACAGGTGTAAGCCTTATTCCCACTACTTCCTCGGTACGGTACTCGACATCAACCATAACAGTTCTTGTCTGCACGTAAGACGGCGATCCTTCCAGATACTGCATAATTTGTCTTTCAATCTCGTAGTCGTGAGTACTTATCTCATCATATTCAAACCAATAGATTCTACCAGTCAACTTCCTTGGTCCAATGTCAACTCTGATAAGATAGTCAGATGCGGAAACACTTTCTCCCTCCAACGCTTTTTCTTGAAATATATCTTTTGATGACTCATTCTTTTTAGGGACAATGTATCTTTCAAAGTTTCTGGCCGTAATCGCCTCACAAGTCCGTGGCACACAACTATAATTTGTTTTTTCAGAAAAGTCATACTTATCTTTCCTACAAGAGAAAAGACCAACCGCCAAAACAACAAGTAAGAGTAGTTTCCCTTTCATAACTAAACACAGTGTTATTAAATTGCGGTAAAATTATAAAATATCGTCCTCTTATACAAATAATCATCTCCTTGCGCAACCCAAGAATCTTTAATATAAGGATAATATTCAGCATAGTTTTCAGGGCCTCCACTCCACCCCCAATTCATCAGTAAATATTCTGTTGTTGAGTATGTACTCTCAACAACCTTCATTCCCTTGTAAATTTCAGGATACTCCGCCTCAGCCTCAGGGATGGTGTAAACGACATCCCCATTTTTTGAATCAGGAATGAAGCCTGGGGTAAGTACAGGGTTGATATATATCCATTGATAGGTCTGATTATATTTATATATTTTCTCCCTCAATCCATCTATCACCCAAGCATGCCCATCTTTATAAACATAATAATCAACAGGCCAAATACCTTTATGCTCTCTATTAGCATATGCTGTTATCATTACTGGTTTTCCTTGTTTAAGGTTTGATTTGACCAAAGAATAGTCGTAATCATCCTTCTCACAATGTAATCCATAGAACGTAAAGTTTTCTGGATCAAAGTCAGAATTGCCCGTACCGTCCGGTGTATATTTAAGATTGATTCGATAACCTATTTCAGCCATCAAATCACGGACATAATCAGTGTTGTCATCTGTCTTCGACAATGCCATCAAATCCCACCTTGGAGAATCTTCAACATAATTGCTACGTGAAAAATTTATAGAAAAATTACCTTCATTAAGATACTCTCCGGTAAGAGAGACATTATGGAACAAACCTGATGGTTTCCCTAAAAAATAATGGTAATAATATAACATCTGTGCCATTGCAACGGCTTGACATCCAGTAGGGCAGTTAACTAATGTGTCATCTTTATATCCAACGGGAAATCCATTATTCCAAGGATCAAGCTGTCCCCATTTCGTTTTTGTAAGACGAGGAACGACATCTTTAATAATGACATCAGATTTAACTCTTTCCAAAGGTCTTTTTACCCAATAACACACACCTTCAACATTTGTATCAATTTCGACTTGTCCCCTTGTCAAAGGTTTTGACAATTTGCCCTGAGATGACGCGATATTCTCAAAGAACTTCCAAAAAGATAGATTATGTTCGTCATAGTCAGTTCTATTATCCTTTTTTACTTTGAAAATCATATTAGATAGTTCATCAAGCCAAATTCTGTTCTTCACGTTTTCAGCTTCACTTGATGAAATGTGTCCGATCGCATTAGAGCCAAGTATCGGCGCCGTTCTTTTATCACCGGAAATCACCATCCAACCATCTGAAAAGTTACAAATAAAGAGCAATGTATCTTTCCCTTTTGTGACAGGAACCATTTCTATCAGATTCTTGTCTTTAACAGTTTGTTCAGCAAGGATTCTGGCAACACATTGTGGCACAGCATAAATAGTCTCTTCATCCGCAACATTTCTGTCAGTTTCAAGGTAATCGTCATACATATTGCAAGATAATACTATTAAACTAAATGATAGTAATACGATAAATTTTCTCATAATACCTTTAGTTTATAAACAATTAAATCATCAATAGTTATCATTTATAGAAAACTCACCTATGAATTGCTTTCCATTTTGTAAAGTGAACGTTATTACATAGTCACCAAAATCTCCGGATATCGGTAGCACAATAGATCCGATTTTACTATTAATCGTGTAATCGTTGTATTCTCCAGATGATAGATTCCGGATTGAGATTTCAACTTCACCGACATCTTTTATAAAGCGCACCAACACAGAAGCAAGTCCCGCATTATAGTTAGCCTCAAAAGGAACAAAGGCTTTAGAATGTGGCCGATGCTTGGAACCCTGTTCAGCAGGAATTATCACTATTGGTTCTTCATTGTCTGGAGCACAAACATTACCTGAATAACCCCGTGTCGATGGCAACAACAGAAGCAGACAAACTGCTTTTAATAAAAATTTTAAATGCATATTAGTTTATTATTTTCACCGTGTAAAGTTCGTAATAACGAATATTATCTTTGGTAAAAATAACCCAACATTGATTATATGGAAAACAGGCCGTACAATGCGTCACAAACGATACTAGGCAAAAAGAGTTAGATAAAATCCAACCCAAAGCAGCCATAAGTTACTATTATTCAACCGCTTGAATAAAAAAACGATTGAAAACGCTTAAAAACTATTGGTTTAATACATTAATAATCAAACAATTAACACTAACGCTAAAAGAAGAGAAGGTAACGTTCTTTGTCCGTTGAATCGCTTTGCCGTATCTTTTCCTTCAATCGGGCTTTTCTCATATAAACCGCATCTTTGCTTGGTAGGTTAAAAATTTTAAGTATCAAGACGGCATCGAATTGAGCGACAACACAACTGAACAACCGAATGTCCGCTTCACACAAATCAGCATAGTCCTGCCTGAATCTTTTCATCACATTGTTATAGGTTCTGTTTAATTCTGATTCAAACTCAAGCTGACCTGTATTGTCGTTTGAAATAATTCCTGATACTATTCTATATATCCTTCCATATACCTCTGATTGTCTTGATTTTGAATCTTTCTTTTTTGAGTCACATAAAATCTCAGCAAACTCTGACATCCACCGACATTGGCTTTTGTATAATTTCAGATAATCAGTTTGAATAACCGAAATATCCTTAAGCATTTTCTCCTTAGACTTATCGCTTTCGGCTAACTTGTTTTCAGAGGTCTCGTTCAAGAACACTAATTTTATGCGTTCTCTCTCAGCCTTTAAGTATCTTTTATACAATAATATAGAGATAATCACTATCATAATGATGGAGATGAATACCACTATCGCTGTCCAAAAGCGCTGAATCAGCATACTCTGTTCCCTTTCCGAACTAAGCAGTCTATAATAGTTTCTCTGAGCCAGTGCAGAGGATTGAGACTGTATCTGCATAGTCTTAGAATCATATCCTCTCAAAGATTCCAAAAGCAGAGTATAGGCTCCGGAGTTGTCCCCCTCCAATCTCATTACTTGACTAAGGCAATACCTATAAACCGGAATAGCTCCAAAGCCTTGTCCATCAAGTTTTGTGAAGATTTCCTTTGCTTCCTTCATCCTGCCTACTTTCGCCAAGGCATAAGCATAAACACACTCATCATTAACATTACGTGGATGATTGTCCTCAAACAATGTCATTGACCTTTCAAACATCGACACAGCCTTTCCATAATCAGAAAAAGGACAGAACGTCAGCATACGACCATAAGTGGCCATCGCATCCGCCTTGAGATCTGTTGGAAAAGACTCATCAGCGACAATGTTTTTTAATAAAGAGTCCGCCTCAGACCAAGCAAGGCTGCTGACGCAATCATTCGCCTTGTCCAGCACCATCATACAAGAATAACGATGTTCACCTGCCTTATTAAAAAAAGACTCAGCCTTACTATAGTATTGACGGCTTTCAGAAAAATTCTTTGTCTGCGAATATGAATACGCTATCTCCGAATAAGCGAAGCCAAGCATTCTCATATCGCTAACCTCATCTGAATATTCCAACGCTCTGGACAAAGTCACCACCGCCTTGTCATACTCTCCAGCATTTACCTGCATTCGTCCATAGTAAAACAACGCCTTAAGCCTGTCATCCTGAGAGCCGTGACGCTCGTAGTACTTAACGGCTGGCATTATGATACGGGCATCCGTAGTCTCAACATAGTTCCTATCTAGAGCCATTGAATAGAGTAAAGAATATCTCGCTTTCTGGGATTTGCCGTGCAAAGAGGTGGTGTCAAGTGATTTCAAAATAACCAGCGCGCTGTCGGGCTTAGTCCACATCAATTCATCCGCCCGGGACAATGCCTGAGTTACCTCCTTGCCCGCGCAGGATGACAACATCAAAGCACACAGCAGGATAACTATGAAATGTATCCCTGCCAGATTCTTGTTAATGGTAGTTGTATTATTCATTCCCTATGATCATCTTTATGTGTTGCAAATATATGCAATAATCATAAAAATGTATCCCAAATGGAGGCTAAACCGATAGGATACCTATCCAATCACTTAAGTTTCATTTTTCGGATTATCTTAGTCGTATGGCTGTCAGGCAGTTCACTAACCGCCAAGTGATGTGGTAGATTTGGTACACCAGAAGCGTGTTTCCTGTACCAACAGCATCTCTTAGCCCATTTGGTACACCAGAAGTACGCTTCCTGTACCAATGGTGTGGCTCGGTATATTCGGTGCATACAAAGTCCTCATCACATACATTTTTCTATCCAAAAAACAATTGGAGACCGTTCTTCCCGGTACGAGAAAACATGCGCACCTGAAACACCATTAGCCTGATAACTAACGAGTTGGTGTTCCAGGTATGAATATATTCGCACACCTAAGAGTCAGCGGCCACGGTACAGGGCGTTCTGTTGGTGCCACGGGGATATTACCGGAGGGTGTCGATTTGCTTCAAGAGGTCGGTGGTGACTTTGTGGATTCGGTGATAACGGCCGCAGACGGTGCTCAGGACAAAGATGTAGAGGACCGCAACGAACACAAGATGGGATATGTCGGTCGTGATGTCGGCCCAGATTTCGTTGAGACAGAAGGCGCTCCAGATGACTGTGGCGACGGCAACGCTGATGCCTTGACGGAGGTTCTGAAGTTTCCATCTCGACACCGTGCCTACTGTGTCGGTAACAGATCCGTCAAGCAGCCGCTCCCTGAAGTTGTCCTTGTACTGCCGGAAGTTGACAAGAGCAAGGAAAACGCACCAGACAATGGTGGCGGCCATAAACAGTACACTACATTTGTGCAAGGACAGGCAGACATAGGCGATGAAACCAGCCATAAGCAAGACAGTGACTATCGCAACGATATTCCATAAACGTTTGCTGATCAGATTTTTGGCGCTTGACTTTATTGTGGCGTCAAGCATTTCCCTGGAGACGATCTCACTGTCTGAAATATGGTTTTTCAGCACCTGCATCTGAGACTTCATCTCGTCCAATTCGTTCTTTTGATTATTCGTCAACATATTCATTCAATCTTTTTAAGGAAAACGTGCCGGGGTTAATCCCCCGAGACGCGGTTTCCTATCCGTTAAACTTTTTCAACTGTTCCTTTATGCAGACCGGGTAGATCGTCCCCTTATGCCTTTTGACCAATCCGCTAAATTCTTGTCCGTCAGCGTTCATAAAAAAACCGTTTGCTATAAAGACTGAAAGACAGTGCTGTTTGCTACAAAAATATTCATAAAAATCACTCCGGATGCCGATGGGCGGGGGTGACTACTGAAAAAAGGTGATGAATATGAAGAGCGATGCCGGGAGGGCGGTGCGGAGTTCCTTGAGGGCGAGGTTGAGGTGATTCTCGACGGTTTTCTTCTTGATGTGGAGGAGAGTGGCGATCTCGTCGTTGGTACGATGCTCAAGGCGGCTCATTATGAATATCTTGCGTCGCTGTTCGGGCATACGGCTCACAACGGCGGCGATGAAGGCTTCCTTGTCCTTCATATCAATGGCATCCTCGACCATCTGGTCGTACGGGATGTCAGTCAGGATGGAGCGGACGTTAGACTTGTTCTTCTTGATGAAGTTTATGGTCTGGTTCAGACTCATCCGGTACAGGTAGAAACGCAGGGATGTGATGTCGGGTAGGGCGGAGCGCATCAACCAGAGCTTGATGAAGACTTCCTGGGCTACATCCGAGGCGTCTTCCTTGACTTGAAGGAGGCTTTTCATAAAGCCGAAGACCACCGGATAATAGTTGTCAAAAAGCTGGCGGAACGCACTTCGGTCGCCTTCGGCGGTGCGTTCCATCAAGAGTCTTTCCTGGCTTTCTGTCAACATATTATTTTATATGAGACAAAGTTATAAAAAATTCAGATTTTCTTTGGGTGTAAGAAACGGTTTTGTTGTCTTATGCCCGTCAGTAAGCATTGAAACTCCAATAGGATTACAAGACCCATAATTATGACAGACAAAGACATCCGGAACGAGTGGGAAAAACACTATGGTGACATACTTCCGAAAGAAGAAGTGGACAAGGCGTTCACCAAGGTGATGAATTCCGCCGACAATCTTGAGAAGACGCAGACCAAGATAATACGCACTGGTTTAAGGCACAGGATATTCAGAGCGGCGATGACCTGCGCCGCGGCCGCGGTCGTGCTGTTCTTTGTGCCTTGGGCGACCCTCAAGGTCAACGAGAAGCTGAACGGTCAGGAAGCGGTGCTCACGGCCGGACCGGCAAGACTGTGCGAGATCTCCACCCACAACGGTGAAACACGTGAGGTCATCCTGCCGGACAGTTCAAAGGTTCTGCTCAACGCAGGCTCTGTGATAATATTCCCGGAAAGATTCTCCGCCGCGGAGCGAACTGTGTTCCTGTCCGGAGAGGCCATATTCAAAGTGACTCATAATCAAAATATTCCTTTCACGGTAAATACTTCCGACCTGGCGATTCGGGTGCACGGAACCACCTTCAACGTGAACGCCTATCCGGAGTCGGGAAGCACCGCCGCCACTTTGTGCGAGGGTAGCGTCTCGGCGACACTGAACAGCAGCGGAGAAAGTTTCCTGATGGTTCCCAACGAGAGGCTATCCTACGACAGAGCCACCGGAGAGGCCACCGTCACACACGTGAACGCAGCGGAGGACACGGCCTGGAAACGTGGGGATATGTGTTTCCGGTCCGAGAATATTCACGGAATAGCCAAGGCGATAGAAAGGAAGTACGGACTCAACACCTACATCACCTCCGGGAAATACGATGATATGATCCTGACGGCCAAATTCGTGCATGGAGAGACGCTGGACCAGATGCTCAGCGCGATCTGCAAGCTTGTGCCGGGAATGAGGTACCACATTGAGAACAACTGCGTTTACATAAGATAAAGCCGACCCCCACCACTGATCGCCACCTGCGGAAAACAGGCGGGAAAATCATGAATGAATATATTGACGAATATCACATAAATCGTTAAAAACCAAATACCAACAAAACAGTCTATGAAGCAGATTAAACATTATCTGATCGCGCTTATGCTGGTCATCATTCCAGCCATCGGACTTCACGCCCAGAACCAGGTCGTGAACTTCCGGTCCGGGACGATGACCGTCAGACAAGCGTTCGAGGCCATTGAGCATCAATTAGGGATGACTGTGGCTTACAACGAGAGCCTTCTCGACGTTAACAGAAAGGTCACTCCTCCGTCAGGGAAAACCGTGATGGAGGCGATGGCGGCCATCCTGGACGGAACCGGGATGCAGGCAAGTCTGGACGGGAAGATGATCCTCGTGGTCAAAAACGGACAGCAGACGGAGGCGCCGGCTGAATATTCCGGAAAAGTCGTTGACGCGTCGGGTCCTGTGCCTGGAGCTATGATTTTGCTCGACGGGAAGAAGGACAACGTGGCGATGACCGACCTGGACGGAAACTTCTCCATCAAGGCGGCTCCGGGACGGTCATTCACGGTGTCGATGATGGGCTACAAGGACTACACCGCCACGCTCGGAAGCCAGACAGCGGGAATCGTGGTCAACCTTGTGGAGGACATCGACCTTCTGGAAGAGTCAGTAGTCGTGGGTTACGGCGTCCAGAAGAAGGTGAACCTGACCGGAGCGGTCGGAGTCATCAGCGGCAAGGATCTGAACAACAGGCCTGTGACCAACACGGCGCAGGCTCTCCAAGGAGCGGATCCATCCCTTGTCATGAGCATGAGCAACGGTTCCATTGAAGGAAAGGAATACAGCGTAAAGATCCGCGGGCAGGTGTCTCTTAACTCTGGAAGCCCGCTGATCCTCGTTGACGGAATCGAGTCCTCGCTCTCGCAGGTGAATCCTAACGACATCGAGTCAGTCTCCGTGCTGAAGGATGCCTCGGCTTGTTCGATCTACGGTGCCACGGCATCAGCCGGTGTGGTTCTCATCACCACCAAGAGCGGAAAGGCCGGAGACCTGAAAGTAACCTACAACGGCCGTGGAGGTGTGGCTTTCAACACCACACGCACGGACTTCATCACGACCGGTTATGACTATGTGAACCTCTCCAATGAGTTCACACTCCATTCCGGCAAGGGCTACAACGCCTGGAACTACACGGACGAGGAGATGCAGATGCTCTACGACCGCAGGAACGACAAGACCGAGAATCCTGACAGGCCTTGGGTCTATACCAACGACAAAGGTAAGTACCGCTACCTTGGTAATTTTGATTGGTACGGCTACATATTCAAAAGATCCCGTCCGGAGACAGAGCATAATGTGACCATCAACGGTGGCAACGACAAGATCGACTACTATGTAAGCGGACGCTATCTTTACCGCGAAGGTGTCTTCAACAACGCCAGCGAGGACATTATGAACGGATATTCATTCCGCGCCAAGGTGAACGCCAAGGTGAAACCGTGGCTCCGCTACACAGGAAACCTCAGCTATGAGGGCTCGGCCTACAACTACGGCGGATTCTGGGAGCAGGACGGTTCTGAGGATCTTACCTCGTCAGGCATCCTCTGGAACATCACCCAGAACATCAGCCCGACCATCGTGCCGGTCAACCCGGACGGAACAACCACGATGTACACCAACGGCATCCAGTTCGCCGACTCCCCTATCGCTTCGGGACGTGGCGGTGTGTTCACGGACGGAAGGAACAAGAACTCCAGAAAGGTGAACTACTGGGTGATCACCAACAGGCTCGTGTTCGACCTCACCAAGTGGATGAACATCACGGCTGACTACACCTACAGAAGGCGTGACAACCTCAACAGCTACCGTTCCTATCCTACCGCCAACACGTGGGACAAGAATATGAAGAACATCGTGGAGATGACCAACGGCTCCATCTACGATTTCTACCATGAGGCACGCGCCTACCTGAACGGCCATGTGGCCAACGCTTACCTCAATGTGAACAAATCATGGGGCAATCATAACTTTACGGCCGTGGCCGGCTCACAGTTCCAGGACTACAGATCATCAACCTCGACAATCCGTCAGAAAGGCTCGATCTCAGACAAACTCGCGTTCATCAATATGGCGCAGGGAACCATCGAGAGGGCCGATGAGAGCAACACGGCCTACAGGACACTCGGATTCTTCGCCCGCGTGAACTACGACTACGCCGGCAAGTACCTGTTCGAGATCTCAGGGCGTGAGGATGGTTCGTCACGTTTCGCGAAAGGTGACAGATGGGCGTTCTACCCTTCTGCGTCAGCCGGTTGGCGAATCTCCGAGGAAAAGTTCTGGGGAGGTCTGAAGAACTGGTGGGATCTCGCCAAGGTGCGTGTGTCATACGGTTCGCTCGGAAACCAGCAGGTCAGCAACTATTCCTACATCAGCACCATTTCCACATCGATGATGAACTACACGTTCGACAGCACGAACAAGGCCGGAATGGTCAGCACTCCGGGAGCCATCACTCAAGGACTGACTTGGGAGACGGTCATCACCTACAACCTCGGATTCGATCTCGGATTCTTCAACAACAGGCTCAGCGCGAGCGCAGACTTCTACATCAGGGACACAAAGGATATGCTGACCTCGTCACAGGAACTTCCGGCGGTGTTCGGAACAAGCTCTCCTAAGATCAACGGAGCCGACCTGAGGACCAAAGGCTACGAGATCACCCTCTCATGGAAAGACCAGATCACAGCGGCTGGCAAGCCACTCTACTACTCCATCACGGGATCTCTTGGAGATTATGTGACGACAATCACAAAGTTCGACAACCCGAACAAGTCGCTCAGCCAGCACTACGTGGGACAAAGACTCGGAGACATCTGGGGCTACGAGGTGGAAGGACTCTTCAAGACTGACGAGGAAGCCGCTGAATACCAGTCCAGAATCAACGACACCGCTGTCAACAAGGTGGTCTATGAGTGCGGCGTGGCATCTATGGCGAAACTGATGGCCGGAGACGTCAAATTCGTGGACAGGAACGGAGACGGTGTCATCAACACCGGAGCCAACACGCTTGACGAACCGGGCGACCGCTACATCATCGGAAACAACAGGCCAAGGTACACATATTCATTGAGAGGCGATGTGGACTGGTACGGCTTCAATCTCTCCGTGTTCTTCCAAGGGGTCGGACACTGTGATTGGATGCCTCCTAAGAACTGTTCCTACTTCTGGAGCCTCTACGGATTTCCTGCATCCTCATTCGTTCCGACCGACTTTGAGTCAAAGGCTTGGACGGAGGATAACAGAAACACCTACTTCCCAAGAAGAAGGGGTTACGAGACCTACGCTAACTGCGCGCTTGGAGTCAACACGGACCGCTACCTCCAGAACGCGGCCTACCTCCGGCTCAAGAACGTCACCCTCGGCTACACACTTCCTCTGAAGAAGAACAAGGCGGTCGAGAAAGTGCGCCTCTACCTTACCGGAGAAAACCTCTGGTACTGGTCGCCGATGAAGAAGTACACCAAATATGTCGATCCGGAAGTGGCCACAGCATCCTCAAAGCAGAGCGATGACTGCATCTACCCATTCTCAAGGACAGTGTCATTCGGAATTGACATAACATTCTAAATGAATATGATCATGAAGACTACATACAATATTCTTATGGCGGGACTGCTGTCGGCGCTGGCTTTCACATCCTGTGAAGGGTTCCTCGACAAGTTCCCGGAGACAGCCCTTTCTCCTGAGACGTTCTACACCAACGAGAAAGAGCTCACGCTTGCGACGAACGGATTCTACGCAATGCTGCCTAAACCGGACGATTCCTTTGACGGAGCCCTTCAGGACAACGACCTTCAGTTCCATCTGTCCCTGAGCTCGATCCAGAGGGGTACACGTCAGGCAGAGACTGAGACCTGGAGCGCAAGCACCTGGTCGGACCTCAGATCCATCAACTACTATCTGGAGCATTCCGTGAAGTGCACCAACGAGGACGTGCGCAAGAAATATGACGGAATAGCCTATTTCTTCAGAGCGGTCTTCTACTACGAGAAGGTCCGCAAGTACGGGGATATTCCTTTCTATGACCACGTCATCTCCGACTCCGACAAAGAGTCTCTCTACCGTCCGCGCGACAGCAGAGGTTTCGTGATGCAGAAGATCATGGAAGACCTTGACCGTGCCATAGACGGCCTGCCGGTTTCCTGGTCGGAAGGGGTTTACAGGATCAACAAATACGCGGCTTACGCGCTGAAATCCCGTATCGCCCTGTTTGAGGGAACCTGGAGAAAGTACCATGACATCGCCGACGAGTCCTACACGAAAGAGGACGGCACAACCATCACACTTTCATCGTCTTATTTCCTCCAGTTGGCCGCCGACGCGGCAAAGGCCGTGATGGAGAGCGGAAAGTACAGGATGTACAACGGAGCGACCATCGTAAAAGGCCAGCCTTACCGTGACTACTTCGTGCTTGAAGACGCCGAGACCAGCGAGACCATCCTGTCCAGAAGATTCCTCTACACAGCGGAGATGAACGAGCTGGACGGCAAGCCTTTCTACGGAGTATACGCAACTGATGTTGCCACAGGCAAGAAGGTCTGCTATGAGGTTGACGACACAATGAAGTTCTGGATCATGTGGAACGATCACGGCGACAAGGGTTACTTCTGTCCTGAGCCAATGAGCTGGAATATTGACGCTCCAAATCTCTCAGGAGCACCGGAGATCACAGGCTACACAGAGCTTGCTCCAGGCGAGTCCAAGACAGTAAAAGAAAGAATATTCACAATGGCATAAAACATGACATTTTCTATGGAACGGTCTCCCGGCGGAGGCCGTTCTTTCATATTATTAATTTTTCCCCTGTCTCGTTGTTTTTCTCCCCCCAGTATAATAAAATTATTATAATACCATATGCAAGGAGGGATTCTATGAAAAAGATACTTAGATTTTTACTAGTTTTCGCAGCAATGTTCTGTATGACATGCTTCTCAGCATTTGCAGAAGATACCGACGATCCAGACACATACTATCTGGAGTTGGATGCAGCAGGAGGACAGTTATCGGGGGAGACTTCCACTGTGATAAGCAGCCCATCAGCAGAATTTACGACTGTTGACCTGTCAAAGTACAAGCCGGAGAAAGACGGCTTTACATTCACAGGATGGTACAACGACAAGACAAAGGTCACCAGCATTGACACATCATACTTCCAGTCTACAAACCGTATAAAGCTGACAGCGATGTACACCAAGGACAGCTTCTCCGGTTCAGGGCTCACCTTCACACTGAATGCAAATGGCGGCAAGCTCGGAGATGCGGACAGCGGAACATATGACTTTGATGTAGCAGGATCAGGATATGGCGTGGCACTGAACGACTACCCACCGACCCGTGAGGGCTATGAGTTCGCCGGCTGGTTCTACGACTCCGCTTACACCGACCCCGTGAACTTCGACGCCCCGCTCGTCGCCGGAGACTCGAACCCCGGACGCATCCGCTCGAGCCTCGGCGGCGTGGGCCGCAACATCGCCCACAACCTCGCCCTGCTCGGCGCGAAGGTCAGGCTCATCACCGCGCTCGGCGCGGACGACGGCG
>OIYG01000923.1_pt1 | contig 24989 bp, 30 predicted proteins | sample 1587861 | NCBI WGS metagenome assembly OIYG01 (sample SAMN03283272) | human gut metagenome | biome: human-associated habitat; material: feces | host: Homo sapiens | place: Peru | collected 2012 | reverse complement strand
CTGGCGGTGATCTGCGCCGCCACAAGGTCGTACAGCGCCTTGCCAGTCGCCCCGGACTGCCGCGCCTCCTCTATCAGGGCATCCACGTGGCGCTTTGCCCCGCCGGTGGCCCAGTCGTAAGCGCTCTTCAGCGCGTAATAGGCATCTAGCTCCCGCTGCTGCGCATCAGTCAGTTTCTCGCCGCCGTCCTTCAGCGCTTCGTAGGCAGCCATCATTTCGTCCATGGCGCCCAGCAGGTTTTCTATGGATGTCCTCTGCGCGTCCGTCAGCTCCGTGGCTCCCTGTATGGCCGTCAGATACGCCTCCGCGCTCTCGGCCTTGCTCTCCCATGCGTCCCCGCCCCTAGGGCGATACCCGCCCAGGAACGTGCCGCCTCTCACATAGGCTGCGCTGGCTTTCTCGCCGCCCACCATCAGCTTTGCCTTGGCTACCTTGACCTTTCCGAGGTTCTCTATCTGCTTTTCCAGTTCGGCGTTGGCCTCCTCCAGCGCCGCCTTCTCCGCCAGGATCTCGTCCGTCTGCCACACGTCCTCCATCCCGGCTATCTCCGCCAGCCGCGCCCGGTTCTCCTCCAGGCTGTCGTTGGCGTCCTTTATGTCGCTGTCGAACTCTGCAAACGACCGGTTCAGGTAGTCCGTGGCCTCCTGCATCATCTGCAAGCCCTTGTTGACCCCTGCTATGGCCAGCGTTATTATCGCCATCCATCCGGCAGTTTTCAGCCCGCTTGTCAGGCTCTGGGAAAGTACTTGTCCGAGAGTGCTTACCGATTGCCCAGCGCTCAGCGCACCAGATGAAACCCACGAAAACCACTGGGCGAGATTTTTCCAAATGTCCGCACTCAGAAATTTCTTTAGTGCTTCCGATGCAAGCGCCGCTTTTGTCGCGTTCCCCAGTGCTACGACACCAGCTGTCAACGCCGCTACCTTAACCACCAGCCGCCCGGTGTCGCTGTCCAAAAACTCCACCAGCCCGATCACGCCGTCCAGCGCACCCTTGATGGTGTCCGTCTCCACAAGGTGGCTCACAAACTCCGTCCACTTGTTTTTCAGGATCTCCGTCTTGCGGGTCCAGCTATCCAGCGCGTTTTCTACTTCCTTGTCCGCGCTGCCCGCTGCGTCAGCAAAATCTCTCAGCATGGACTGGTACATATCCCAGTTCTGGATCAGCGCCAAAAGCTGGGAGGTACGCAGCTTGCCGCCGATGTCGCTGACCATCTCCATCAGCTTCTGCTCGGTCAGGAGGCCGTCCTTCATGCTCTGAGATAGTCCGGCAATGGCCTTCATGGGGTTTATCACGCTTCCCGTGGCCTGCGCCGCGTCATAGGCGTCCTTGGCATAGAGCTTGATCACGTCCCGCAGTCCGGCGATCTCGCCGGTGGTCCATGTCACACCCTCGTCAATCTCCGTCTTGGTGTCGCCGATGATGTTCAGGAAAAGCGCCCGCAGCGCGGTGCTGGCCTCTGTGCCGCTGCGCTGCGTCACGGCGGTAATGGTGCCGATAGCCGCCGTCAGCTCATCCACGCCCACATGTGCCTGAGCCGCGATAGGCGCTACCTTGCCCAGTCCCTCGGCAATCTTCGATATGCTGGTAGCATAATGGTTATCGATCTCATTGGCTCCATCCAGCACCTTCGTCAGCTGCTCGATGCTGCCCTGATACTTGTACGCCGCGTCCACCGACAGCAAAAACTGCTGCGCCGTCTCCGCGTTCGTGTCGCCCACGATCTGCGTCTTGGTCGCCAGCTCCGCCAGTGCGGATGCCTGCTCGCTGTAGCCGGCGCGGCTGAAGCCCGAAACGAATTTCAGGTAGTCGTCCGCCGCCACGCCATAGGCGCTGGCCGTCTTGTACGCCTGCTTTTCGATTTTTTCCAGCTCTGCGGCGGACGCGCCCGTTACCTTGCGGATCGTCACCATCTCGTCGTCCACGGCTTTCATGGTGTCCAGCGCTTCCGTAAAGCTGCGCTTTACCCCGGCAATAGCGTTGCCCAGCAGCTGCCATGTAGCCATCTGCGCAACAAGCTTGCCGAAGCTCTTTCCCATTAAATCGGCAAAGCCGGAGGTCTCCTTCGCGGCTTTCCCTACATTTTTTATCTCCCTTGTGGTCGCCTTGATATTGACATTGGCCTGCCGCGTATCAACGCCCAAAGTTACGGGGCTGCTTTGCAGTCTTGCAATTTCGCCCCTCAGCTGCGAAAAATCAGGTACAGCCGTTACCTTGAAAATCGCCATACGCTACCTCCAGTCGTCGCTTTCTCTCCCCATGCCGCCGTCCGCCGCTACATTCAGCGTCGGGTCAGCCGCGTTCATGCCGTAGACCATCGTCTTTTCCGCTCTGCCGCCGATCATTTCCTCCACAAAGTTGCGGAAGAACGGGCGTTCGGGTATGCTTCTCTCATCTACATTCCAGTTGTAGTGTGGGTCTTTCTTCTCAATGCGGCTGATGAGTTCGTCGCCGTCCAAGTGCGGCTCCACCGGCTCACCGTTTCCATTCGTCCTGCCGTCCGGCTCGTATTGCAGCTCGATCTCCACCCCGGCGGCGGACAGGGAGGGCAGCGGACTTCCTGCCGTGTTTTTGTCTATGTCCAGCAAGCCGCCGTCGCTTATCCGCCGTGCGTAGTAGTCAGGGGTGTAGGCATCGTACACGTCCTCCACGATATGCTCCGTCAGGCACGAGCGCATATCCTCCTGCAAGATGCGCCCCGCCGTCAGCGCGGCATTTTTTACTTGCATCTCCAGCGCGGCAAGGTCTGCCTCAAAGCCGCTGAACTGTCCCACGATCTTTATCGCCATGGCCGCGCCGCCTCCCCTCTCTCTGCATACGCAAGGACGCAAAAGCCGTTGTATCCTTGCGTATACCCCCTCCCCCGCCGCCACAGCGGAGGAGGGGATGCTTTGTGCTTACGCGCCGGCCACATGCACCGCGCACTGATCGGTGAACGTCTGTCCCGCGTACAGAAAGCTTACCTTCAGGTCGCAGTCTCCTGCTTGCGTCCCGGCGGAAATCACGCCGGCAGTGCTCACAGTGGTGCCGGAGGGCGGCGTCACCAGCTCATACGTACACTGGCCCGGCTCCAGCACCGCCAGCTGTCCGTTCGCCAGCACCGCCTGCGGCTTTACCTGCGCCGTACCGCTGGCGGGCACATTGATCACGCCGCCGATGACCGCCACTACGCCCGTCACCACGTCGGCATCGCTGTCGGGCACATATACGTACCACGCCAGCGCCCCGCCGTTTCCGCAACCATCACACTTGTCGCTCACCACCTGCTCGTCCATGCTGATAGCGCGGCCAACGATGCTGGTGGTGTCGTAGTTGCTCTGGCTTCCGGTCACGGTGGCCGTCTCCGCCGTCAGCTTTACCGGCACATGCAGATACAGCCAGCCCCTCCGGGTTCCCTCGTTGGTCTTGGCGTTCACGTTGGCATACACCGGCATCTGTGCGGTGAAAAGCCCCACCTTGCCGTTCATGGCGCTGGTGATCTCGCCGCACACGGCGCTGAGCTTTTGAACAAAGTACCACACCTTATACCGGGTGCCGCTCGCGGCAGTAAAGCCGCTGATGGTGCCGTCCTGGCCGATCTCGTAGGCCACGCCGCCCGTCTGGATGGCGGACGCCTTCTCCAGCTCCTGCACATAGGCAAACGCCTTTGCCATGCCGTACTGCGCCACCGGCGCTCCCCCCGAAACGTCCACCTTCAGCACGGTGCTGTCCGCCGTCACTATCTGGCACACCGGGGCCACAGCGTTGTAGGTCACAGCGCCGCCCACGCCCGCCATCTTCGTCCGCAGGTCGAAGTTCGCCTGGGTGAAGTTCACCTGAATGTCCGGGTCGCTCTCGATGATGGCCGCCACCGGGTTATTAAGTCCGGCGCGCAGAGGGTCTGCATTCACGCTAACTGTGATGTTGCCCTCCTGAAACTTGTCACTGGACAGCAGAATCTGTCCGTTCTCCATGTCTGCCAGCTGTGCCGCGCAGATGCCGCGGGTATACAGTCTGGTATCGGTAAAAGTTACCATTCCGTTTCACTCCTTTTTATCGTCGTTCTATGTGTCGGGTCGTCTCTTCCACGGGGCGCAGCGCCGTGTTCCCTTCGTTCTCCCTGCTGTAAAAAAGGCTGGGATAGGGGTTTCCGCGGTTCCACTTCGTCCCCTGTGCTTCCGCCACAGAGCACACAGCGTAGCCCACGATCCGCTGCCATGTCTTTCCCTTCTCCAGCAGCTTCCGTATAGGCCACCTGCCTATCTCCGCTTCATCCACGTGCTCCAGCGCCGCCACCGTGGCCACGCGCTCCCATTGGTCGCCGCTGAGCTGTGCGCCGCCGTTCATATCCGCCAGCAGTCTCTGCGCCTCCACCAGCTCCGGGTTGGCCTCCAACGGTGTCAGCTCTATGCCGTTCTGTTCCGCGATGACCTCGCGTATAAGCTGGAACTGTACCGGCGTAACGCACCACAGTTCCTCCCCATTTAGCAGGAATTCCACCCCCGTCAATCGGCTGGGATCCTGCTTGTCCACCCTGCATCGAAACTGCCGCAGCCGCTCCTCCAACGTCCCTCCTTTCCCCAGCCGCAGGGAAAGTGCCAGCATCAGAAGTGCACGCGAAAGCAGCCCCACAGGTTCCTCTCCGCGTTCCATGGCGCTGTAATCCATCTTGTAGTAAGCCGCCAGCAGCGGCATGGCCGCATACGCCACAGGGAGGCTCTGCTGCACAATGTCGATGCTTGGACGTGCTATCTCGAATGTCTCCATCTCCTCCACAAGAATGGGATACAGCGTCAGCCCGTCCACCTTCACATCCTCATACCGGCGGCAGGCTCTCTTTATGCTCTGTGAGATCGCCATAAAAACTTTTTCCTCCCTCACGAAACATCTAATTAAACAAACAGGGGTCCCAACAATTCCGCCCTCCGTTCCTCAAAATGCGGTCACGACGTTTCCCTCGTCGCTGTCCGCCCACGCAAGGCTCATGTGAAGCCGCCGCCCCACGTTCATCCCCTGATCGTAAATGGCTCTGGATCCGTTGTCCGGGTGTGCGCCCCGGTCGTAGCTCATCACGCCCGCGCCGCCAATGTTCACTCCGTTCAGCGCCTCAACGATGCACTGCTCAATGTTGAAGCTCCGGGAGTAGTCGTCCGTCCGTGTAGTCGTCTCGTGCCCATAGTTGCACAGAATGTCAAAATACACGCCTATAGACGCCGTGAACGCGCTCTGGGGTATCACCCTGCCTATGTAGACCTTTATCACCGTCTGCGCCATCTTCTGGGCCTGTCCCCAGTATTCCAGCGGGTACAGCCTGTACCCCTTCGGGTGTTTTGCCTTCTGCTCCTCCGTGTCCAATACCGGCGCTTCGCCGTCAAACACGATCCCCAGCTTTTCCGCCGCTGTAGGCAGCTTCTCCGCCAAGGGATTTGCCCCGTCATAGCACAGGTACTTCATCAGCCGCACCCTCGGCCTTGCGTTGTCATCCACCGGCTGATAGCCGTTTCTGTCCGGCAGGTCCAGCAGATAGTTCACGATCTTTTTCGGTAGCTTTTCCTCTCCTCTGTAGGTCGAATGCCCCTCCTGCACCTTTTCGAACGGATAGAAGGGACTGTCAAATTCCGCGTTCACGTTCTCACCTCGTTTTGCAACTTGTTTCACATGAAACACATCGTTTTTCGTTGCGTTTTGAATATTTTTCTCACTTTTCCGTTGCGTTTTGAATATTGTCGGCAGTCTGCTTCAGCTCCTTTGCCATCTCCGTCAGCTCCTGCAAGCTCTCCGGCGTCATGGCGCTGGCCGCGCTCATGGCCATCCGCGCCACCACATCGTTCATGATTCTCAGGTTGGCGTTTATCTCCGTGTTCAGCATCTTCTCCAGATCCCGGTAGTCCGCCAGCAGGTCATACGCCTTGTCCCGCAGGGCGTCGCTCTGCTTCTTCATCCGGTCGATCTGGTTGATCAGCTGCACGCCGCCCACCCAGTCGTAGTCGTCGGCGCTCATCAACCACCGGTCGCCGCCGCAGCCTTCAAAATTCAGCTGCAGATAGGCCCGCGCCAAAATCCCCAGCAAATACCGCCGCTTTCGCTGCCCGTTCTCCCGGTACATGGGGGGCGTGTCGCCCCGGAACTTCTCCCCGGTATTCACCACCACCCGGTCGATGCACCGCTCCGCGCAATAGCTTACGATCTCCTCCTTCTGCACCAGGGGGACGTAGCTCTTGGCGTTGATAAACACCTCTTTCATGGTGATGGGTTTGCGTTCTTTAATGCTGTTTTCCATCTCTCCTGCTCCTTTCAGATTCACAATGGAAATTCCCTCGCGTATTTACCTTTTCTTCTCACAGCGCAGTGAGCAGCTCCGCCACTGCGCCGCGTTTTCGTACCGTCCGCTTTCCGGGCAGTGGTACTGGTAGCAGCAGAAGTCGTGCTCTCCCGTCTGCCTCCTGCACCGTATGATGATCTCCCCCGCCTTCCGGTAGGCGTGCTCACATATCGGCTTTGCCATCGTTCTTACCACCCTTCCAGTGTGATGTCCGTGCTCACGCTCTTACCCTTGCAGGCGGCCGTCACCGTCAAGGGCTTTACGCTGCCGCCCCAGCAGTACACGGTGGCGGTGCTGCCGTTCACCTTCGCGGTGTAGCTGTCCTCCGCCGCCCCGGTGAAGGTCCATTCCACCGCGTCTCCGGTCTCCGCGCCGTTCTCGGTGTATATGGCCGTCAGCGCGGTCTTGCCGTAGGCTTCCAGTCTCTCCACCGGATCCGTCTGCCAGTGTACGCCGCTTACGTTCTCTGCCACCGTCACGGCATAGGTGCCGTAATGCTCTTCATTCTGCACCAGCACCGCCGTAATGATGCACGCTCCCTTGCCCACCGCCGTCACGTTGCCCGTGGGGTCCACCCGGCATACGCTCTCGTCGCTGCTGAACCACAGGTAGCGGGTGGGGTGTTCTGCGTCTCCGTCCGCCTTTTCACCGTTTCGCAGGGAGTCGGCGGTAAACTTCACCTTCTCGCCTTTGCTCATCACCGCTTTTCCCCCCACGTTTATCTCCCAAGCAAAGGGGTAGGCGTTGGCCACCCGGTTTATCAGATCGTCCTTTTCCTTGTCCGGTTCGGTCATCCGCGCTGTGAACCGCAGCAGGCGGACACTCTCCTCGTCCCCGGTGAACTCCTGCGCCACGTCCGCGTAGCCGGTGATCTGATACGCCATTCGCCCCAGGATCATCCGGCTGTTTACGTCCAGGTCCGCGGTCTCCTCGTTTCGCTGTATGATGATGTTGAAATACCCCTGCATCATCAGCACCGTCTCCTGGAAATCGTTGGCATTGGCGTTCAGTTTCACGCTTTCCAGCACCATCGGCTCTTTCAGTACGTTGCCGTACCAGTCCAGGTGATTCCATGTGGTGTTGCACCGCCTTATGATGCCCCCGCCCACGGCAGAGGATATGTTGGCCGGGTTCGTTACCAGCCACGTGGATCCCATTGTCTCCATTTTTGCGCCCTCCGGCACATATTCAATGCGCCGGTCTACAAACAGGACTTCCTTGTAGTTGTCTATGGGGCGGTCAATGGCGTTGCCTTTTTTCCGTGCGTCCGCCAGCCGGATCAGCTGGTCGCTCCACTCGTAGAATTTGTTGGGGTCGCTGTCCAGTCCCTGCACCCGGCAGGCGGTGTAGTCGCTGGCGTATTTTCCGTATGCTTGCACGAACCGCGCCGTAGGATCTCCAAAATAAGGATTTCGCCGGTCGTTATACTGCGCGGGCCGGTTGGTGGTGGCATGGATCCGCTCCGCCATCGCGGCGATGTTGCCCAAATTGTTCTTTATGTCCGCCATCGCCGTTCACCTCCGCGCTCCGCCTCCGTCACAGGAACTGGTATCGTCCGTAGCCGCCACGTCCTCGCTGCACCGTGTTCAGGAACGTACAGTCCTGCTCATACTTGTGCATTTCGTCCATCAGCCTTGCCCGGTTCTTCTCCTGCTTTGCGGCGCCTTCCTTCATGTACGTGCCCTCGTTTACCGTGTCAAAGCTCGTGTCTTTTATCTTCATCTGGTCGTTCAGCCAGTTGCGGAAGAACCGCTCGTCCCATACGCTTGCCACGCACAGCCCAAGTATCCGCTTCTGCTCCATCGTCAGCTCGTGGCCAAATTCACCGTCTGTGTAAAAGTCCAGCGTGTAGTTTATTCCCGCCATGTCCTGCGCGGGGAACGTCACCACGCCTGTTTCGGCGTTGTAGCTCGCCTCGGTGTACGGCACCGCCGTCATGCCACCCGTCACATCCTGCTCCACAATGGCGCAGGAGAATAGCTCGTAGCCCACCATTCCGGTGTCCACTTCCGTTTCTCCCGCCAGACTATCTTTGCTACTTGTCCAGTAGAAATCGCCGTAGCTGGGCTGCACCAGCCCGTCCGCCAGATACGCCCGCATCTGCACTGGCAGGGAGAATAGAGGGATGGCGTTCACCATATACAGGCTCATCCGCCGCAGAAACGCCGCCGGGTCGTTGGCCGCTTCCTCCTGCAAGCGCACGTCGTCTATCTCCAGCATGGCGTGGTTGGATATGATCTCACTCCACTTCGTTCCCATCCGTCTCTCTCCTCCCTTCCCTTTCTTGCTTTGCCGTCCGCATCCGCGGGTCTGCGGAGGGAGGCAGCGTCACCGCCGACCTCCGCTTTTTACCCAAAGGGGTCTGTTTTGGCCTCGTTTACTTGGCGTCCTTCTCGTTCATGTCCTCGATAATGGCGATGAAGTCGCCCTTCTCGTGTCCCTTTCGCTTGCTCAGCGCGTTCAGCTTCACCGTGCGCTCCCGCGTCACATACCGGCTGCCCTGGCGATAAGCGTCGGCGTACATCTGCGCCGCCATCACCTTGTGTCCCTCGCACAGTGCCGGGTAGATGTTCAGCAGCTCGTCCCCCAGCTCCACCAGCTTGGCAAAGGCTCTCTTGTCCAGTACCTCACCCGGCTTGTAGTCCACGCCAAGCGCCTCGCGCTCCTCGTCCGTCAGTCCGCTTACCACCAGCAGCCACCGCTGCGCCATGAACCGGCGGTTCATCTCCGTCAATATGCGGCTCAGGTCCGGCTTCGGCACGTAAAAGCTCCCCGTCTTGCCCACGATGTTGCCGTACATTCCGCCATCGCCGAACTGCACCACGTTGTCATCCGCCACCGGCGCCATCCACAGGAAATGTACCTGTTCCGCGCTGGTGCTCACCTGCACGATCTGCGGCGCGGCCTGCTGGGGAATGTTCTTCAGCGCTTCCGCCACCGCCTTGGCCGCCGCCTCCTGCATCATCTGCTGCACCTGCTCGGCGGTGTACGTAACCGGCGCGGCGGGCGTTTCCGCGGCATCAGCCGCGTCCTGCGCATCCTCCTGCGCCGCCGCATTCACGGCGCTGCTTTCGTCAGGCGTGTCCGCGCTCTTCCGGGGCGTCAGCATCACCTGGTCGTCCTCGCTTTCCTCCGCCGCGATCTGTGCGGCCAATCTGTTTCCGCTTTTTTTCTGCTTACCCATGTTTTTTGCTCCTTTCAGATTCATTTCATGGTCTGTTTCTATCTGCCGCAATGCGTCAAGGCTCCCGCCGCTGCCCCGTTTACACGTCGACGCATTGCATACCCTCCGGTTTCCCGGCACTGCCTTTTGTTTGCTTTGACAACGTCTCCTCTGGGACACACTTTTCAGGAGGTGCGAGGAGTCCTATATGGCGGAAACGGCAGGGCTTGAACCTGCGCCCCTCTGATTAACAGTCAGATGCTCTGCCAACTGAGCTACATTTCCGTATGGGGCTTTCGCCCCCATAAACTCCCTTTCGGGCGAAAACGATCCAACGTTTTCATCTGGCACGGACGCGAGGACTCGAACCCCGAACTGCGGTTTTGGAGACCGCCGTTTTCCCGGTTAAACTAAATCCGCATATCCGGGGAGGGGCTTTCGCCCCTTCCCCTGGGTGACTTCCCTTACACGGTGAAGTGCGCGATCTTCGACGCAAACGTTGCCACAGAATCGAGGGAAATCGTCAAATTGAGGCCAATTTCCATATCCCCGGTGCGGGTGGGATCCATCTCGATGGAAATAGGCGTTCCGCTGGTGTAGCCGATGGTCAGCGGCTTTCTGCCGTTGCCGGCCAGCATCCAGATATCGTTCTCGCTGAGCATAGTCTCCACGGTGGTGTTCTGGGTGCCGGGGATGATAACGTCCCGCATGGGCATCAGGCGCACCGCCATGAACTGGCCCAGATAGCCGGCCTTGGTGTAGTCGGCGCCCAGCAGCGTGGCGATAGCGGCATCCATGTTCACGTTGGTGGAGCCGGTCACGGTGTTGGGCAGCACCTTGCTCAGGGCCACGGTGCCGCCGGTGGCAAACACGTCGGAGATGGTGGTGTTGTTCAGCGCGGCGATCTTGTTGGCGCCCTTCACCCAGTTCTGGTTGTTGAAGGTGAAGTTCAGGTTGGTGGGGATCAGGCTGGTGTCCTCCGTGGCGGTGGTCATGGCCTCGTTCCACATACCCATGGTCTTGGCGTACATACCCGCCACCATGTTGGCGAAGAAAACGCCGAAGTCCATGTTCGTGCCCACCAGCTGCATCCACTTGGCAGTGATCCAGCAGCTCTTGGGGGTGGGGTTCAGCGTGTAATCGCGGGAATAGAAGCGGTTACGCGGCACGCTGCGGCTGGCGCCCCAGCTGGAGTCCTGGAAAACGGGGATGTCGTTGCTGCCGATGCTCACGGCGTAGGTCTGACCCAGCTCGATCTCCACGGTCTCGGCGAAGTCGCTCAGCGCCTCGGAGTACACGGCGGGCAGAATGGGGATGATGACCTCCTGCCAGATGCCCTGCAGCACGGCGTAGAACCGGGCGTTGCCGTAATACTCGCCGCCGTTGCGCTTGAACTCCTCCCAGCTCTCGGGTGCCTTCTTGCCGGTGCTGGCGCAGGCCAGCTTGGCGGCATACAGCAGGCTCTCCCGCTGGAACTGCTCGTTCAGCTGCTTGTAGCCCCGGTCGTTCATGGTGCGCTGCACGGGGGTGTTCTGCCCCTTGGCGCTCAGAACGGCCATCTTGCCCTTTAGGGCGTGTTCATAAAACAGCACGCGGCCCTTGGCCACGATGTCCTCGCGCTGGTCGTTTCCGTTGATGGCGAAAACCTCGTTGGAAACGCTGTTCAGGTTCAGCTTTGCCATTTCTTACTCACTCTCCTCTCTTGTCACGCGGTCACGGTGCTGACCTTGCAGGCCCACACGTCGTAGTACACGAAGCTCTGCCCGGCGCCCTCGGTGAAGTTGCCGGTACCCTTCAGCTTGAAGTAAATGGCGCCGGTAGCAGTGGGGGCGGCAGCGGCGGGCACCAGCAGGCCGTTGGCGATGGTGAAGATGGTGTTCGCGCCGATGGCGGCGCTCAGGTTGCCCTCGCCAAAGCGGTAGGCGTGCTTGCCGTCAAACACGATCTCGGTGAAGGTGCCGTCCCGGCCCGCAGGAACGCCCAGCCCCAGCGTGGCGGTGCCCACGGCGTAGTTGTTGCCGTTGCGTCCGCCCAGCATAGGCCACTCGTAGGTGTTGCAGGCGTACACGCCGGTGTCGGCGTTGGCGGCAGCACCCGCAGCGGTCATGTAAAAGGCGTTCTCGTTCTTAACGCCCTTGAAGCCCGCACAGGGCAGCTGCTCGCCGCGTACCACCAGCAGACCTGCGGAGCAGTCCGCATCCGCCCCAGACGCCTGATAGCGTCCCGTGATGTTGCACAGTTCGTTGAACTCGTTGTTGGTGATCCGCGGCTCAAACGCGGTTTTCTCGATGTATGCCATGTTTGTTCACTCTCCTTTTCGTTTTACTTGCCGGCGTCGATGCCCCACTTGTTCAGCAGAGCGTCCACACCCTCGCTTCCCTCGCCGCTGTTGCCGGCGATGTGCTGCCAGGCGTAGGTGGTCTTGTGCTTCTGTGCGCTGCGCTTGTCGCTCTCCATCACGGCCTCGCCGCACACGGCCAGCACCGCCTCGCGCACCAGTTTCTCGCCCAGCCACGCACCGTCCTTGTCGCAGCTGTTGGCGTACAACCCGGCCTCGATGTTCTCGTTCACGGCCTTGATGGCATCCTCCGCCACCTTTTCCTCGCGGTTGGCGTTGAAAGCCTCCAGCGTAGCCTTGGCGGAAGCCTTGCAGGCGCTCAGCCGGCGCTTGCTCTCCGCTTCCTGCATGGCGCTGATCTGCTCATTGGCGGCTTCCAGTTTGGCGTTCAGGCTTTTCACCTCGCCGTCGGTCTCCTTCACGGAGGCCACGGTGTAGTCCACCACGTCCGCCACGTCGGCGCTCAGTTCCACCTCTCCCACGCTCAGCACGATGTGCGCCGCGCAGGGCATGATCTTGCTGGCGATCACTTCGCCGTTGTCGTCAGCGTTAAAGGTGTAGCCGAAAAGATTGCCGGAAGCGTCCAGCAGTGCCACGTTCAGCCCGTCCTCGCTCATGGAGAGCACCTTGTGGTTGGGGAACTTGGTCTGCATCTGCTCCATCGCTCTCTTGTTCATGTTGCTTTTCACTCCTTTTTTTGTGTTTTTGTCGGGTTTCTTGCCCTCGCTGCCCTCTGCGGCTGTGTGCAGCGATGCGGCCCGCAGCTTCAATTCCTTAAATTCCTCCTGCATGGCCGCCAGCTTTGCGATGCTCGCACCCGGTATCGCCGGGTTTACTCTGTCTCCCAGAATGGTCACGCCTATGCCCGACCATTTGGTAAACACGTCCACATCGCCCTCTTTGTGGCTCTCCGATACCATTGTCTCGGCGGAAACATCCATCGTGCCCTGTTCAGCGATGCGTTTCACCAGTTCCGGGGCGTAAAAGGCAAATAGCCGTCCCTTCGCTCTGAGCCATGTATGACCGCCCCTCTCCACAAGGGTAAAGTCCTTTTCGTCATCGGACAGCGTTCCCACGATGCGCTCGGCAGTCCCCTCCATGAAGGATTGGTACTCCTCCCCGGTCTTGGGATCCCGGCGCTTGCTCATGTTGTGTCCGTCCCCCACCTGCTGCCCCACATAGGCGATCAGGATGGGCTGCCCGATGAAGGTCTTGTAGTATTTGTCCAGATTCTTGTACGACCAGTTGTTGCGATTCAGGTCCTCTCTCATTACCCAGAGTTCGACACCAAATTCGTATTCACTGAGTCTTTGCAAAACCTTTAATGTCCCTGTCGCACTGGTCTTGCGGGGGATTTGCTTTGTCTTGATTCCCATGTCACTCCCTCCTATGGATTTGCTTGTTTGCAGCTTGTTCCTCCCACGTTGCCCAGCGGACATTTCCCGGTTCGTAGTTCCCATCAACATTGATTCTGTCAATGGTCATCCCCGGTTCTCCGTAGTGCGGCATCCTGCAAACGTAGTCGTAAAACGCTTCAAAACTGTCGTGCCACTCTTCGCAAACTTGGATGCCCCTGCCGCCATACCACTTGTACCCAGCGGCGTTTGGATTTCCACATCGTTGCTTCATTCCTCGCCACACGCCATATATCTTTTCGGCAGACATTCCATGTGTTGTAACTCTCTCTGCTGTCAGGCGCGTTTCCACGGCTTTACATCCGCAGCTCTGCGACGCTCCAAAATTTAATGCTCCGGTATGGACTACCGAAGTCCGTCCGCAATCGCAAACGCAGTTCCATGCGGAGTTCCCTGCATAGGAAAGCACCATTAGCCGCCCAAACCGTCTACCAACCAAGTTCTCTTTAGGCCCTTGCTCCAGTTTTGCGTTACGTTGCAATCTTTTTGCATCGCATCCGCAAGAGTGCGTCCCTCCGCTGGTCAGGCTATCTGTTCGCACCACCTTTTCTGTGCCGCACTTGCACTTACACAGCCAGTGCTTTCTGTCTACAGGACTAATCAGCGTCCAAAGCCCATAGCGCGCTCCCGGCGCATTTTTCCTCGGTCTGCCCATATTCAATTACCGCCTTTCGTAACCAGCCTTCTTTTCAAAACAAGGGGAAGGCGGCAAGGCTAACCGCTTTTCGGGAGCTACCCTATCCCCATGTTTTTCACTCGTCCTCGTCGGCAAACAGTTTTCGGCACCAGCTGTCAAAGGTGGCGCGGCTCATGCCGCCCTGATCCCACATAGTCCAGGCATCCAGCAGTTTGCGCCTGTCGTCGGTGTTGGCGATCTGCAGCTCCTCCGCCTTCAGGGAAAGCGCGTTAAACTCCCCATCCGCCGTGGCGCGGATAAATCCGCCCAGTGCCTCGTTTACACCGTCCACAATGGCCACGCACACCTCAAATACCCGGTCCAGGTCGTTGTCAAAGTCCTCGTCCAGCTCCGGCGTACCCGGGTACATCAGCCGCAGGTGGTAGTCGTGGGGTATCTCCGCGAACTCGTCTATCCGCTCCGGCTGCTTGTGCTCCAGCTTGTGTATCGCATCCGACAGAAACGGCATACCCATGTCGCACAGCACCCGGTCCTTAATGTCCGCAAACCACTTTTCTGCATTGCCGTATGCTTCCATCACCCGGCGCATCGGCTCCCGCATAGGCGCGAACCGGGGGTTATCCCAGCTGGCGTATTCCTGTGCTCTCATGTCCTCACTCCCTCTCTCCGCAAAATAAAAATGGGGCCGCAGCCGGTGTTCTCCACCGGCGCAGCCCCATTCGGCTTTCCCCGCAGCCCCTTTGCCGCGGTTATCCACTTTTCACGGCCATTGCGCCTACCTCAATACCCCGCGCATCCGCGCAAGCCTTCGGTCACAGCAGCCGCATTCTCCGTTTTCGTTCCCCACTATCGCAGGGGCTTTCGCCGCCCTATCGGTCTGTCGGCATCGGCAGTGCCGTGCCTTTCTTTTTCTTCACCGTGTGTACGGTATGTGCCTTTATGGCCAGACCGTCCGCCGTCCGGCGTATCTCCACATCGTTCCCCCGGGCCAGCTCCCGGTTGATCTCGGGCAGGTCATCCGCCGTCAGTATCGCCATCATGCCCATTTCTTCTCAGCCTCCCGCATCCTCTGACGCTTCCTGCCCCTCTGTCGCTGGGTTCCCCTCCGATTTCGGTCTGCCTCCTGGATTGGTTGCTCTTTTAGCTTCCGGGGTCTGGTTTCCATTGCCACCGTTTTTTGCTTCCGTAAACGTGGAGCTGAGAGGTTTCCTCAAATCCATAATGCCGGATTCCAGCATCGCTCGGCTTATGGACATATCATCCAGCAAAGACATATTGTTCATAGCCAGATATTTCAGCGTTGCCGGCAATATGCCCAGCGTCATATCTTTTCTCAGGCTTTCTTTCAAATCATTGTCCGTGGCAATGTCCCCGAAACACTCAAATCGCCATGAATACTTCAGGTTCAGCCCGTCCATGATGCCCTGCATCATGCGCTCATAGCACCGGTATATCTGCTCGGCAAACTTGCTCTCTATCTGCAAACTGATATTCGCCACGCCCGCCCGCGGCTCATCGCTGGTGGGGATCAGAGCGCTCAGGCCCGCCTTCGCCATGGTGTATCCGTACCCGGCGGAGCTTATCTTCGTGGCGCTGGGCGCCTCGGCCAGCTGGTGAAGCTCCATGTTCTTCAGCGGCGCGGCGTACCAGCCTATGCCGCTGGTGTTGTTTTCCGCCAGTTCGTCGTAAAACCGCGTGCGGAAAAGCTCCCACCCTGCGTTGCTCAGCTTGTAGCTGTCCGACTGCTGCCTCGTGCTGTTGTCGTCGTATTCGATCTCGCCCGTCAGCAGCGAGATCAGCGGGTTCTGTACCAGCTCCAGCTGTATCTGCTCATACTGCGCAATCTGGATAAACGACAGGAAAAGTCCCGTCAGCGGCGATACCACCGCCGTCTGCGCGTCGTCTATCTCGAAGGGATATACGGCATCCACCGGCAGCGTCACCCAGTAGCACCACTTCCCGTTCTGGTAGTATACGTCCGGGTCTCCCGGCAGCACGCCGCCGCCCTGCTCCGCTGCCGTTTTCAGCTCGGTAAAGCGGTTCATATTGATGGTGTTCTTCGCCGCGTATACATATCGGGTGCCCGCGCCCTTGGGCGGTTTCGCCGCCACCTGGGTAAATATGCCCCAGTAGGGCTTAAACAGCTCCCCGAACTGCGCCGGCTCACATCCCGGCTTCAGAAAGTACATCATGTTAAAGGCCACGGTGTACTTCGACACGCTGTTGAACCCCACGATCTTTATCCAGTCGCTGGGCAGCTGCTGCATAAAAGCGTAGTTCACCTTGTTGTGGGGCTTGTCCACGCTCACGCGGGGGTAGTAGAATACTTTGCCCTCCTGCACCGCCTGCCCCGCCAGCTTGTGGGCCGTGGTCTTTACGTCCAGCTTGCGCCGCAGTTTCTCCAGCAGCTTCCACTCCCGCCAGAACTCGTCGTTCTTCGCCGTGTCTTTATCGGTGAACTCCGGGGCGATGTAGCTGTGATACGTCAGCAGATCCTGGTACATCTTCCGGGTGTGGAAAAGCGGATAGGCCGTAAATTCCAGCCCGTGCTCCACCTGCCGCAGCCCCTGCTCGTTGCCCAGCGGGGCGGTCAGCATCTCTGCCACCGTATTCTTGGTATAGTCCTCCGGCAGCGAGGAGATGGCCTGCACTCTTCGGTTCTGTATGTAGGGGTTCACCCGTGCCGACTGGCTCATGCTCACCCGGCTGAAGGCGCTGGCCAGCGTCCCTGCCGGCATATTGCCGTACTGCTCCGCCAGCGCGTTGAACCGCCGAAATATCTCCGGGTAGGTGCCGCAGGCTACGCTCTGCAATTCACTTGTCAGGTTCCTCCGCTTCTCCTGCTCCATGCGCCGCCTCCTCGTCTATGCGGGAGCGCTCTCTTTCCAGCTCCCTCTCCCACGCATCCAGCAGCTCGTTCAGCCGCTTCTGCGTGTCAGCCCTGTTCTGTTTCACCCCGTCCGCCAGCGCCGCCGCGATGCAGTCCGCCAGCCACAGCCGGTCTCGCTCCGTCAGGCGTTTCAGGTCCGCGCCCTTGATCTCCACCGTCTGCATTTTCTTCGGCGCCGTAGTGCGGTACAGCAGCATATACCCCGCCGTTATCCGCACAAAGCGCTCCTTTTCCGCCAGCGCCACCGTTTCGCCTGTCACCCGCGCCGCGTACAGTCTGTACTTTCTTGCCGCCATTTCAGCATATCCTCCCGCCGCGCCGCGCCGTCACCGTGCGGCCTCCCGCGCCGGCTGCAGCCGCTCTGTGCGGTGCCGCGGCACGGTTTTTGTATTTTGCCAGTTCCGCGTCCCAGTCGCTCTTGTGCCGCACCGCCTGCGCTAACTCCTCGCGCTCCAGTATCTGCGCTACCCGCAGCGCATATTTCAGTGCCGACCATATATCGCGCTGTATGTGCTTGCTTATCCGTTCTTCCTTTTGCGTCGTGCCGCTGGCCACCTTTTTCAGGTTCTGTATCTGCCCCACCAGTTCCCGGGTCTTTATGTAGGGGTCTGCCAGCATGGCATCCATGCTGTCGTCCTTGATCCGGTGGTACTTCTTGTAGTTCTCCACGCCCTCGTTCACGTTAGAGCACAGCAGTTCCACATTCCGGTTCTCAAATTGCAGCTCCGCGTACCGCACCATCTCCGCGTCCGGGTCCGTCACGCCCGCGCCGCCCGCCTTGATGGGATACAAACACGGCACGGCGTTCTCCTGCTCCAGCTCCGTAAAGCTGGCATGGTTCCGCACGCACAGCGGCGCAAGGCCGTCACCAAGGTCCATCATCAGGTTCTCCACCACGCTGGTACCGTACTGCCATGCGTCTATTGCCAGGTATGTCGCGGCCCCTCCGTCGCAGCAGAAGCGGCTCCACACGTCTTTGATCCGCTGCGCCTGCATCATGCTCTTTACCGGTGGGTTCCAAACGTCCACATACACCACCTGCTTTAGGTAGCGATCCCGCTTCAGCCAGTCCGTTTGACGTGTGCATTTCACTACCACGCAGGCGCATTTCGCGTTCTTCTTGTCGTCGGCGTAGGATACGTCGTACCCCACGATGTAGATCACGTCCTCCGGCTTCAGCTTGTTGCCTATGTCGTAGGCGCAGTGCCGGTTCTCCGCGATCATCAGTTTGCGGCACTCTGTCAGCACCTCGTCCCGCACGATGGGGTTGCTGTCTGCCCCTGTGTAGCGCGATTCCATTTCGCGCATCCACCGCTCCGGCGTCAGCTTTGTCCGCAGTTTCTGCGCCCAGGAATAGGGCCGCATCTGCTGCAGTACCACGCACTCCCACGATATGTCGTAGGCAAAGGCGCTCTCGCCCGCCAGCATGGCTTTCATGTTCTCGCACCGCGTATCGTAAGCATGGTTCTGCTTTCGCCCCGCACTGGTAATGGCGTGATCCTTGTAGGGGATATAGTTGGGGTCCGGCTTGCCGTTTACATTATGCGTCAGTCGCACAGCCGGCAGCACCACCGTCGTGTATTCCGCGAAGTCGAACGCCGGAGTTTCTTCCTGTGCGTACTCCTCCGCCGTCACGTCGTGAATATTGTCACCGCGCATGGCGGATATGTAAAAGGCGCTCCCGCAGTCGGTCTCTATCTTGAAGTCATCCTTACTCTCCGCCGTCACCCGCCACTGCTTCGCCAGTGCCGGGTAGTCGTGCTCCGTCTGCCGGTATGTCTTGCTGCCTATGGTCGCCATCTGGCGGTATGACGGTCCATAGTAGGCGCTCTGCACACCCGGCCACACCAGCCCGTTCAGCTCCGCATATTTGAACTTTGTGCTGGTTTTTGTCACGCCTCGCGTTCCGGTGAAGGAAACAGAAGCTTTGCGGGCGTATACCCGCACCATCACCCGCTGCAGCAGTTCCTCGTTTGCAAAGTCCGCCGTCGGGCTTCTGAATACGTCCAGTGCCTTATCCGGGTAGAATCTGCATACCCATACTAAAAATGCCCAGAAGGCATCCTCATAATTTTCGTAGCTGCGCTCCTGCGTGGGCTTTTTTGTTACCCAGCCAAGGCCGGCCACATACGCTTTACCCGTCCGTCGCGCCATTGGTGTTCACATCCTCTGCGTCCGCTTTCGGCATGACCTGCTTTTCCTTCTTTTTTACCGGTCGCATCCGCACCAGCCCCAGCTTTTCGTAGACTTCCTTCTCTGCCTCGTTTGGCTCTTCGGCAAACTCGCCAAGCTCGTCCTTCAGCCGCATCTCGTCCGGCAGTTCTGTCAGCTCTGGCAGTCCGTCGTTCTGCCGCATCCGGTTTTCGTTTATCAGTATCATTTGGTCGGCGGCATCCCGCGTGTATGTGTACTTGCAGGGCCTGCCGAAGAATATGCGGAACGCTTCGTCCGGTTCACACGGCTTCCCGTTTTTCAGCAGTCCTGCCCGCTCCAGCGCCACCACCATGTTGTCCAGCCGCAGGTCCTCCACCGGTTTTGTGTCCTTCTTCCGCAGGTTTTCCGATGCCAGGTTCTCCTGTATCATGCTGGATAGCTTCTTGGCCTTGTCTATGGTGCCCATCTCCGCGGCGTCGTTCATCTGCTTTGTCCACTTTGCCACGTTCCGCAGAATCAGCTGCTGCTTGGCGCTCACCGCCTGCTCTCCGCCGAAGTCGGCGCACAGTGCGTTATAGATCCGGTCAAACTCGTTGTAGTCCTCGCTGGTGTATGGCGCTTTTCCCGTTCCCTCGCCCCAGTCTGCGGCCTGCCGCTTGGTGCCCTGCCTGCCATCCCGTGCGCTTTTCTCCGCGCTCACCGCCTTGGTGAAGTTGCCGTTCTCCAGCCCCTCTCCGAATATCTTGGTGATGTCCGTCAGCCCGTCGAGAAAGCCCAGCTCTCCGCCTCCCGGCGTCCGGTCCAGCTTTTTCTTTGCCAGCTTATCGCAATAGGCCGTCCACTTGTTTTTGCTCCCGCTTGCCGGCAGCGCGTTCATGTCAAAGGGCTTGTTGAAGCGTATGCAGGCATAAAAATAAGCCAAACTCTCCCCCACCGCATCATTAAGCTGGTCGTAATACGCCTGCTGTTTTTCCGCGTCCATAGGTAAAAGTTCGGCCATCCTGCGCTCCTTTCGGATAGTAAAAATGGTACAAAAGAGAATTACCCACTCTCTCATGTACCATTTTCGCAGATTTTCGATTGTCTGACTCCCATGTATGGGAATGACGCAGAATTTATTTTTCTTCTCTCCCCAGCAGGTAGTCCGTCGTCACGTGGAAATAGTCCGCCATCGCCTCCAGTGAGGAGGCCAGCGGCTCTGCCGTCCCCTCCTCGTAGCGCTTTATGGTCTCCTTGCTTAGCCCGCACAGCTCTGACAGTACGCACCGCTTTAACTGCGCTTTCTCCCGCAGGTAGCGTATTCGCCCCGGCAGCACCTTGTTAGCCGCCACGTCACCGCTCCTCCGCGCTGGGCATCTTCTCCGCGTCCAGCAGCATACGAGCCTCTGCATCCGATATCAGCAGTCCCTTTCGTCTCCGTTTCCGTATGCTGTCCAGCCGATCCTTCCGCGCCTGTTCACCGGTCTTGTAAAAAGGGCACTTCCCTTTCACGCTGCACAGCACCACCGTCAGCCCCACACACTCACACTTGATCGGCTCATACAGGTCGCACTTCTCTCTCGGTGGGTATTCGCCAAAACCCGCTTTCTTTTTTTCCTTCTTCACTTCTTTCTCCGCTCCTCTCGCCAGAACTCCACCGCCGCCCATCCGCACACCGCCGCTACAGCCAACAGCACTCCGCAGCATACGCACCCTATCGCCGTCTCATACGCCCGTCCCCATACCAGCAGCTCCGCTGCCGCAAACGCCGCCAGCACTGCCAGTGCGCCAAACCCCGCTATGTATTTCTTCATCTGTTCATTCCACCTTCTGTCCTCATCGTTTTGCTCCACTTGCGCCACAGTTCGCTTCCGCATTTTTCGTGAGAGAGCCGATTATATTTTGCCACCGTCCACATGCCCGCCCTGCAATCCTGCAGCGGGCACTCAAAGCAGCTGGCCGCATGTGGGCACCTTCTTCCCTCATGTACGCTCGGTTTCATTCTTTCCCTTTCTCTCGCCGTAGGAGCAGAAGTCGTCCGGCTTGCGCTTCTGGAACCCGCAGATAATGCAGCTCCCGCCAAACTCATGCTTGCAATCCTTACACCGCACCACGACCTCTGCGTCTACGGTGGGGAGCTGCTCTGCATACTCCATCACCGACTCGATACCGTTGATGAAATGCGTGTTGGCGTGTTCTTTGTCACAATGGTTTGCCCGAATGGGAAACTCTTGCAGTTTGTCACCATCAATCATCCTCATCGTTGTCACCTCCATCCATCTTAGCGGAGTTCTCCACAAAGTTGCAGACTCTGGCCGCGCAGGAGAGGCACAGTTGTTTCTCCGCAGAAAATGGTGTCTTAAAATTCACAACGCCATAGTGATTGAAATCCAGATTCACGCCGTCAACCTCGTAGTCGATCTCGCGCCTGCACATATCACAGAACACTTTAACCATCAAATATTCCCTCCATCCATCTTAGCACCGCAGTTGTAACAGAACCGAAACGTGGGACTGTCATCGGGACCATCGTAATCATCCGGCAATTCTTCCCCACAATGGGAGCACCTCCAACCCCATTCCCATTCTCTTTCATATCCCTCAGATGGAGTCTCTGTTTCTTCATCGAACCATTCCCACCGGCCGTGGGCTTCCACTCGCCCGTCCCTGTCGGCCTCGGCCAGCTCCCGCAGTCGGTCGATGCCACCACACTCCCCGATGGTCGTGCGAAGGTCGCTCCAGTCTTTTATCAGCGCAGACACTTCCTCCGGCGTCAGTCCGGTGTCCTCGTAGGCTTTCAGCCGCTCCCATACCTTCCGCTGCGAGCACGCTCTGTTATACGGGCACGGAAGCTCTCGGCATTGCGCGATGTCGCAGAAGTTCCCCTCAAATGTCAGTCGTTCCATCACTCCACCTCCCATTTCAGTTCGTCATACAGCTCGCTGAAGCGCTTGTTCCACTTTCTCAGTCCGAAGAAACAGTACACACCCAACACGATCCACAGCCCGCTGGCGATGTCTTGCAACAGGTTCTCCATCACTCCACCTCCTAACAGCCAGCCCCAACGCCATAATCGAGATTATTGGTCATCCTTGCAATTTCGTCTGCGGTCAGCGTATGATTGCTTGTGATATGTGTAACAGGTTCTTTGCCCCTGTTCTGACACGCCAAGCACTCACAACGGTTACAGTTACTTGTTGTATTCTGCCGGAATGGGCAGAAATGATTAAAACAGTCCATCACTCCACCTCCTGCATCCAGAACTTGCGGCGACAATCGGAGCACCGCTGGCGCATACAATCGGCGGTACCCCGTATATCAGCAGAAATACGCTTAGGGCACAGGATCAAAAGCCCGGTGTTATCAATATCAGCCTGAGGATACTGCTCCAGAAACACGCTCTGCCGCGTCTTGACCGGGTGTGCGGCAGACCATTCCTCGACCTCGCGAACAATTTCTTCTGCTGATTTTTCATGTCGATAGCACAAAGACGGGGCTTCCCTTGCTATTTCGTACATCCTATCTCGTTCCTCTATAAATTTCACAGCGTCCATCACATTTCCCTCCATCTGCACCCGTCACAGGCACCCTCGTGTGCTTTTTTGTACTTCCCGCAGTATTGGCATAGTTCATTGATAAGTGCCTTGCGGTCCGCCGCCAGCTTCTCGTTTGCGGCCATCAAGCTACTATTGGCACCATCCAACTGCGAAATGCTGTCGCAATGCTCCTTGAGTTCTTCCCGTGCTTTCAGCAGCTCCGCGTTGCGCTGAATCAGGGTGCCTTGCAGCTTTGTGATCTCCTCCGGTGTGTAACCAGTGTCCTCATACTGTTTCAGCCGCTCCCACACCTTCCGCTGGGAGCAATACCCATCTTCGCAGAAACTGCCCCCCGGTGTCTCTATACACTGTGCAATGTCACAGAATCTTCCCTCAAATGTCAGCCTGTCCATCGTTCTCCTCCTTCACCGCCACAGCCTTTGCCAGCTGTGCCATCCCCTGATTCATGTCCGCTATCTGCTTATCCCGCCGCGCAATGGCGTCCTTCAGGCTGTCGTTGGCTTTCATCAGTGCCTCGATGTGCCGCTGCTGGTTCTCGATCAGGTCAGCGGCGGCAAACTGCAATTCACTTTCGCAATCATCGCCCGTTGCAGGGCACTCTGTACAGTGTTTGCAAGAATCTTCACCGTTAAATGCACAGCACCGCAGCGCGGTCACGATCTCATCTCTTGTCATGTCATTCCTCCCCAAACCATTTCTTCGTCACCGCGATAGGAAACGGCTCGATCTCGCTTACCCACCGCGCCGTACCTCTGCCGTGTATGCGTTCGAGTTGTTTAATTTCTGTCTCAAGGTCATGTATTCTTTGCAGTAGGGCTACGTCAACCATTTCTTTAGTAACCGCATTATGTATGGCCCGATGCTGTTGCGGAGATACAACGAGCAGGTTTTCCGGACTGTTATCCAGTTTGTCTCAATTGATATGATGGACAACCTCGCTCCGGCTGTCCCGTTGGCCAAACCACCTCAAAGGTCTGCCTATCATCTCTTCTGCAATCAAGTCGTGTTCCTGAACGTAACCGTTTGACCTTGCCTTGTGATGTCCCGGAATATAAAGGCATTTATACCCATTTTCAATTCTTACTCCGCCTTTCCAGTAAGCATTATTCTCGCGGGTTTGATCTCTTTTTGCCGCTTTGCGTGCTTTAATGCCGTGTCTCCTCATAAAGTTAAAGACAACCTTCTGCGTAATGTTCAGCGCCACCGCAATTTCCGCTTGCGTCATCCCTCTTTCGTACATATTTTTTACTTCTTCGGCGTTAAGTTGCGTGCCGCGTTTTCGCTGGGCCTCAAGCCACGCTGGATCAGCACATCTTTTCTTTGCGCTTTCAGACATTTTCCTTCTTGTTTCTTCCGAAAAACTTTTCAAAGTCTCCCTCCTTCCCCGTTTCTTCATCGCCGAAATGCTTTTTGGTCACGGCAATGGGGAATTGTTCAATTTCGGAACTCCACCGGCAGTACTCTGCTCCGTGTATTCTCGCCCAGCAGACATTAAACCCCGAAATGCCGTCAAACAAGCTCCCCAGTGTTGCGTCCTCCGGCAGATACCGCGCCATACGCCGCAGCATCCAGTCCCAGAAGGGCAGTGCGATGGAGTTTCCCAGCGCCTTGTACCGTGGGCTGTCCGCACTTCCTTTCACTTTTATTTCGCGCCCGCGTTTATCTGTTTTAACCCAATCCCCAATATCCGTCCATCCGTCCGGGAATCCTTGCAGCCGTTCGCATTCCATCGGTGTCAGGCGGCGCACGACCATGTTCTGCACTGGGTATGTCTCCGCGTCCTCCCGATAAGCGCAGTTCGCCTTTGCCCGCAGCGTGTGCGCCACATCCGGGGATGCCCCGCACACCAGCATATCGTTGTAGGCGTCCTGCCCGTTGTAGCTCCCGGCATGAGCGCCGGGGGAAAGCGTACCTGTCACATCTTGGTATGTAAGCGGCACTTGGTTTCCGCCTGTCCCCATTCGAGCCTGCAACGCTGGTACTTGCTCCCTACACTCGCGGATGACATCACAGGCGTGTGTCATGTCCAGCGCGACAGCCGGTAGTTTTTGAGCAACAAACGTCTGGCAATGCATACCCGGCTCTGCTGCCAGTGCCGCCGATTTCTCGCCAATATCTCTCACTTCTTCTCTCTGGTTTGTGGCAAAAGCCATCACCGCAGGTTTATTACCGCCACACTCAGCATTCAACGTGGGAGCTGTTTCTTCCTCGTATCCGATGCTGTGAGCCTTTTCGCTGTTGCCCAGCTTAAAACCGGCACACAGTACGGCTTCGCGGTTCAGACCACTGTTTTCACGGGAGCTGAGCGTAGGTGAAACGCCGTTTTCGTCGTACACGCGCTGGCTCTGCGCGTCCCACGGAGTCATGCACATTACCCCGTGGCGGTCGCCAGCGGTCAGCGTGGGTGATGGGTCGCCCTCTTTCCCAATGCCAAGACCGTTGCCGCTTCCATCGTGGTTGCGGCTTTCGCCGCCGCCCTGCCATCTGGTGGCTTTGTCGTTGATGGGGATAGCCGTTGCAAATACGCCATGCGAATGTGCGGCAGAAATGGTATT
>OIYG01000915.1_pt1 | contig 25119 bp, 27 predicted proteins | sample 1587861 | NCBI WGS metagenome assembly OIYG01 (sample SAMN03283272) | human gut metagenome | biome: human-associated habitat; material: feces | host: Homo sapiens | place: Peru | collected 2012 | reverse complement strand
CAGGCTTATCCTTGCATTGCCCAGCGCTCTTCCGACCAGCTGTACGATGTGTAAGCGGTCGATGATGATCCGGGCATTCGGAAACAATGCCTTAATGAACTTGATGTACTGGGCATTCAGACCAAAAACATGAAAAAATATTTTACCGCTCCCTCATCCAAAAGCAGAACAAAATTACCTCGCCTCTGAAATTTGTTATAATGGAAGAAAGAAAGTTAAGGAGGTTTTCGCCATGAACTTGCTCTTTGCGGTTAACGACGGTTTCGTTGACCAAATGTTGACAGCCGTTTACTCAATTTTGGAAAATACGCAAGATCAGCTCGATTTTTACGTTCTGCAAAAAAAGAAGCTTCAAAAAACGAAGGAAATCGAAAAATTTGCTTCAAAGACCGGAGCCAAGTATCATCCGGTAGTTATCAGCGATGAGGATTTTTCTGATTTTCCGGTGACGGACAGGTATCCGGAAACGATTTATTATCGATTGCTTGCTCACAAGTATTTGCCGAATGACATCAAACGCATCCTGTATCTTGATGCCGACGTTTTGTGCATCAATGATTTAAGTCGGCTTTATGAACTTGATTTTGAAGGCAACCTTTACGCAGCGGCAAGTCATTCAGGCTTGACCAACGTCAAAAACGTGATCAACAACGTGCGGCTCGGGGCAGAAAGCGGCGAAAGCTACTTCAACTCCGGCGTGCTTTTGATGAACCTTGAAGGAATCAGACGAGTCGTCGATCCTCAAAGAATTGTCGAATATGTTGAAAAAAACAAGCTTAATCTGTTATTGCCCGATCAGGACGTCTTGAACGGACTATACGGGCAGAAGATCAAGAAGGTTGAAGATGAGCTTTATAATTATGACGTCAGAAAGAATCCGATCTATGAGGCAATCAGCATGGGCGAATGGGACCTTGACTGGGTCATAAAGAATACCGTCGTGCTGCATTTCTGCGGAAGGGACAAGCCGTGGGACGAAGATTACATTGGTCGGTTTGCGGGCCTTTACAAGCATTATTTCAAAAAAGCGATGGACGTCATGTTATGAGGTGGCAAGAATATCTGCAAGAACTTAGACGTTTGTCAAAGGGTTCTTCGCAAAGAGAAGTGCTTGAGCAAGTATCAGCCGTCGAAAAAACGCTTAAAGCATACGGCGAGCGCAAATTGCCCAGGCATCCTTTGCCAAAACTCGGCTTTAGCGAAGAATTCATCATGGATCATCTGCTTGATTGCACCAATTTGCTGGAACTTGACAGCAGACTGAATGATTTGCGCCAGACGGTAATCGAAAACTTTGGAATTTGGCATATTTTTTCGGAAGACTGGCTTGATGATCTTGCTCTGCATTTAAACGGAAGGAAAACGCTTCAATTAATGTCGGGAAATGCAGTGCTTTCAGCCGGTTTGGCGAACGTGACGGCAACGGACAGCTTTGATTGGTCAAAACAAGACGTTACGCGTCCCGATCCATGGACAAAGGTCGAAAATCTCGATGCAACGTCCGCAGTTGAAAAATACGCGGACGTTATGGACGTCATCATCATGGAATGGGCTCCCGATACGTCAGAAGACGACTGGAAAGTGCTGCAAAAGCTCAGAACGATGCGCTGGCCTGGCGAGTTCATCGTGATCGGCGAAAGAAACGGGGCAACGAATTCCGAAAAATTTTGGGATGAGTGCCGATTGGAAGAGCCGGAAGATCTGAATCAACGGCACGAACGTTTTGACTTTATCGATGACAGGGTCTATCTGATCGGGTGATTCTTGAGATTTCTTAAATAAACCGACTTTTTTTAGATGTTTCTTTACGTCTTGACGTTGCGAAGTTTGGTATCATATAGGTATATATTACGCAAGGTACATATCAAGAAGGAGTCAAATGCTATGAAAATTCTGATTGTTGATGATGATAAAGATATTGTTGAATTGCTCAGTATTTACGTCAAAAACGAAGGCTACGAAGTGGAACGTGCCTATAACGGAAAAGAGGCCATTACGAAACTCAATACAAATCCTGACATCGGCTTGATGATTCTTGACATCATGATGCCTCAGATGGATGGCCTTGCAGTCGTCAGAGAAGTCAGGAAGGACAGTCAGATTCCGGTATTGATGCTTTCGGCCAAAACCGACGATTTGGATAAGATTCAAGGCTTGATTCAAGGTGCGGACGACTATGTGACCAAGCCGTTCAATCCGCTTGAAGTTATGGCACGCGTCAAGTCTCTGCTTCGTCGCAGCCAGCATGACGTTAAAAATGACGAACCGGATCAAATCGAAATCGGTCCGCTGATCATCAAAAAGGATTCGCATGAAGTCGAAACCGTCACCGGCAAGTCGATTCAATTGACGGCTTTGGAATTTGGCATACTGTATTTGCTTGCAAGCCATCCGAACAGAGTATTTTCTGCTGATGAAATTTTTGAGCGCGTCTGGCAGCAGGAATCGGTTGTTTCAGCCAAGACGGTTATGGTCCACGTGAGTCATCTAAGAGACAAGATTGAAGAATCAACCGGCGGCGAAAAGGTCATTCAGACCGTTTGGGGCGTCGGATACAAGATTGAATCACATTAATGGGGTGATGTTTAGTGCAGTTTAAACTCACGACGCGTGAAAAAAGCGAGCTGTTTGGTGAAGGCGTTGCAACGGTTATCCTGCTGCTTTTGCTCAATATGTCGATTTTTGTGATTGCCAACCAGGAAATCGCCCGCAACCCAGGGCTTGCAGCCGGAATTTTTCAGATTAAACTGTCGCTTTCTCTCGGGCCGCATGCCATCAGACTGTGGTCCTGGGGATGGGTTTTCACCGGCTTGATGCTTTTAGCGGATGCTTTTATCGTCTACTGGCGCCTGATGCGTCGCTATCGTCAAATGCAGCTTCGTCACGTTATTTCGGAATTGCACTATATTGCTTCCGGACATTTTTCGCATCGAATCAAATTTACCCTTGACGGTCAAATGCAGCGCGTCGTTGAAAGCGTCAATGCGTTGGTTGACAGTACGATCAACGCGATGGAAGAAGAGCGGAGAATTGAACGCTCAAAAGACGAATTGATCACAAACGTCAGTCATGACATCAGAACGCCGCTGACTTCGATTATCGGGTATCTCGGCTTGATTGAAGACAATCAGTACGGCAGCGAAGAAGAATTGAAAAAGTACACCCACACGGCTTTTTTGAAGTCAAAGCAGATGAAATCGTTGGTTGACGATTTGTTTGAATATACCAAAGTCAGACAGCCCGATTTGCCGTTAAGCATCGTGAAAATCGACTTGGGCGCGATGCTTGAACAGATCGGAGCAAGCTATGAGCTTGAAGGAAACAAAAAAGGGATGGAAGTCGAAGTCAGCGTTCCGGATGAGCCGGTATTTATGGAAGCAGACGGAGAAAAGCTGGCCAGGGTTTTCAACAACCTGATTTCGAATGCTTTCAAATACGGACGCGACGGCAAGCACGTCTATCTTTCGGTAAAGCAGCTTTCTTCTAAAGAAGTCGTCGTCAAAATCGAAAATGACGGCGAACCCATTCCTGAAGATGCTGTTCCGAAGCTGTTTGACAGATTTTATCGTGCCGAAAGCTCACGATCTCGCGAGACGGGCGGATCAGGACTCGGACTTGCAATCGTGCAAAGCATCGTTGAACGCCATAATGGCTATATTTACGTTGAATCAAATGCGGCACTGACCAGTTTTGTGATGCACTTTCCAACGGAACACAAGAATGTTGTGCGTAAGCCGGCAAAGGCTGAAAAAAGGACGAATGAATAACGAATTCGTCCTTTTTTGTTGGCAAAACTATTGAATCCTTGGTTTTTTTTGGGTATTCTTAAATAGGAATTTATTAGAGGGGACTGCTTAGTAATGAAACTATTCAAATCATTGAAAAAAACAATGATCGCACTCATCGCAGGCGTAACCGTATCTACGGCTGCCGCAGCAGGCATCGGTGGCCTGTCTGTTCAAAAAGTATCTGCCGACTCTTTACCGCAACAAACAGATTCGAATTTGAATCTTGACGTCAAGGCTGCAATTGCCGTTGATGCCAAGACAGGGCAGATTCTCTACGCAAAGAATGCGGAACAAGCACTGCCGGTCGCATCAATGTCCAAGCTGATGACGGTCTATCTGGTTCTTCAAGCCATCAAAAACGGCAAGCTGAGCTGGAATCAAGAGATCTTGCCTGACGCGGCTTCGCAAAAAGTCAGTCAGGACACGCAGCTTTCAAACGTTCCTTTGAAGGCTGACCATAAGTACACGGTAAAAGCACTGTATCAAGCAACATTGGTCTACTCTGCCAACGGGGCCGCAATGGCTTTGGCAAATGCAGTGGGCGGAACGCATAAGAACTTTATCGACATGATGCGCAAGGAAGCCAGGAAGATGGGAATCAATGATGCTGAAATCTATACGGCTAACGGTTTGGCGAACGATGAAGTCTTTGATGCCAAATATCCTGGTGCTTCAGACAATGCCGAAAACAAGTTTTCCGCAAAAGACATGGCAATCATCAGTCAGCGATTGATTGAAGATTATCCTGAAGTTCTTGAAACGACCAAGATTACACGGATGAAATTCAACAACGGCACCGATGAGACAACGATGGAAAACTGGAACTGGATGCTTCCGGGATTGGCAAAAGCCTACTCTGAGCTTCCCGTTGATGGTCTTAAAACCGGCACGTCAGATTCAGCTGGTGCCTGCTTTACCGGAACGGTCAACAAGGACGGTCATCGTCTGATTACCGTTGTCTTGGGTGCCAAGCATGACAGTCAAGAAGACCTTTCCCGTTTCGTCGAAACGCAAAAGTTAATGTCCTATTGCTACAACAGCTATTCATATGAAACGATCAAAGCTGGCAAATCATTCAAAAATGCCGCTTCATTGCCTGTTTATCATGGCAAGGACCTGAAAGTTGCCGTTTCATCCAAAAATGGTACCGATGTTTGGCTTAAGAGCAGCGTTTCATCAGCCAATCTCGTTGCCAAGCTCTCAGGCGACAAGAAGCTCTACAAGGATGGCGGCCTTGTTGCTCCTTTGAAGAAGGGACAGACAGTCGGCGAACTTTCCGTCAAAGTCAAGGGTCAAGATCTTTACTATCTTGATGGCGCAACTTCAATCAAGCTCAAGGCCAAGACCGATAAAGCCGTTGACAAGGCCAATGTCTTCGTGATTGCATGGCGTGCAATCAAGGGTGTGTTTAACAGGTAAGGTGCGGAGCCGAACGCTCAGCCCCCGCGTATCCAAGTTGCGCTTGCGACGGGTAAGCTCGTCTTGCCCGAGCAAGGGTGCTTGGGACAAGGGGGTTGTGAGGCGAAACCTGATTATGACAAGGTGTGGAAGCGAGCGGTCATGAACCCGATTATAAAGGTGCGGAGCCGAACGCTCAACTGAATAATGATTTAAATCCGTGCCGTGATTGGTGCGGATTTTCTCTTGTTCTAGGAGGCACGCCAAGATTTCACTCAAATTTACGGACAAAGTGCCTTTTTTTGCTGATTTGTCCGTAAGCAAAACGTATTTTACGGACAAACCGACATTTTTCAATGGCTTGTCCGTAAATTTTTGGCCATTATGAGGGGGATTTACGGACAGAAGACTGTTTTTGGGGCATTTGTCCGTAAAACCGAGGTCGAAACCTCCAAAATCTTACGGACAAACAGCTATTTTTGACCATTTTGTCCGTAATCGGTATTTTTCGAGCGGGCCATTTACGGACAAAGAGCCCATTTTCATCGATTTGTCCGTAAACGGCAGTGATTTTGCCAAAGGCAGTGCTGCGCATCATTTGCTCAATCACTGCACCTGACCTCGGTTACGGGCAAAACGTTGCTTTTTGGAATTTGCCCGTAATCTGAGACCACACGGCTTTGGCGAAGGTAACCGAGTAGAACATTTTTCCGAATTTTGGAGATTTTGTTCTACTTTCGGATCCGCGCACCCTGAATTTGGACCAGCCGGTAGACAAAAATGAGGCATTCACCCCGGTTTTTGTCTACTTTTGGTTCCGCGCGCCCCGAATTTCGATAAGCTGGTAGACAAAAATGAGGCATTTATTCCGTTTTTTGTCTACTTTCGGATCCGCACGGTCCGAATTTGGAGAGTCAGGTAGACAAAAATCAGACATTCCCCTCGGTTTTTGTCTACTTTTGGTTTCGCGCGCTAAAGCAGGATTTGCGGGCAAAGCCGCGATCAATAAATTACTCAAAGGCAGACTGCGGTTACGGGAAAAATGCCATTTCTTGCGATTTGCCCGCAAATGCCGGGAGCGTCGATTGAATCACAAAGATTCCGTCGATTCAAGAGGCATCAAGTCATCGTTCGCTGCCGTCAGCTCTGCATTTTACAAAAAAATCGGATGCATGAAATATGCAGATGGCGGGTCGCTACGTTTCTGATATCCATACAAATGCATAAAAAACAAAAAAATCACTAAAAATTGCATAAATATATTGACAAACCCCGTATATAAGTTTAATATATGCAATATCGAAACAGTTAAGGAGTTAATTACTATGAAAAAACGACGACGAAAAGGGCAAATGACGTCTCGTAACTTATCAGGATTGGTTGTGCATCTATCAGCATGGAATCAGGCACAACGTTAAATATTGGAGGAAATTGATATGAAAAAGAATATGATTAAGAAGTTTACGGTTGGGATCGCTTCAGTTTGTGCGCTTGGTCTGATTCTTTGCGGATGCGGAAAGAAATCATCAGATAATTCTGTGCAAGAGGTCAAGGACAACAAGACTTTGACCATCGGGACTTCGGCAGACTTTGCACCGTTCGAATTTCCGATCGTTAAAAACGGCAAAAAAGAAATTACCGGTTATGACATCATGATTGCGCAAAAAGTTGCCGATAAGCTTGGCGTTAAGCTTAAGATCGTCAACACGGAATTTCCGTCGCTCATTTCTGAACTTAAAAACGACAAAGTCGATCTTGTTTTGAGCGGCATGACGAAGACGGCCAAGCGTGAAAAAGTCGTTGATTTTTCAAAGCCTTATTACACGGTTGAGAACGTTATGCTTGTTCAAAAGAAGGATGCTGACAAGTATAACAAGATCAGCGATACGAAGGGCAAGCAAATCGGTGCTCAGCAATCAACGACGCAAGAAGACATCATTAAAAAGCAAATGAAGGGCGCAAACCTCGTGACGGAATCCGTGACGACGAGTCTTGCAACAGAACTTAAGAACGGCAAGATTGACGGCCTTGTTTTGGAAAATGCAATTGCCAATAATTACGTAAAGCAAAATCCTGGCAAGTATGCGATTGCCAAGGTAAAATTGACAACCGGCAAAGATATCGAATCATACAGCGTTGCTGCTAAGAAGGGCGATAAGAAGCTGATCAAGGTCGTTAACAAGGTTATCGACAAGATTCAAAAAGACGGCACTTCAGGCCAAATGCTTCAAGATGCTCAGAACTTGCAAGCCAAGTACGGCAAGTAATGAGGAGGATCTAAGATGTTTGACTTTTTAGGGCGCTATTACCCGGCCTTTCTTGAAGGTACCGCACAAACGATTATCATCTCGATCATCGCAAGCATTATCGGGATTTTGATCGGCTTGCTGCTGGTTTTGATGAGGATTTCCGACAACAAGATTCTGGCGACGATTTCTCGCGTCTATATCTCGGTTGTTCGCGGAACTCCTTCGATGATTCAGGTCATGCTGATTTATTATTCGTTGTCAAAGGTCTTGAGCATCCCGCCGATTCATATTCTTGGCGCCAGTCTTGATCGCGTTTTGCCAGGTTCGATTGCTCTTGGGTTAAATTCAGGGGCTTATACGGCAGAGATTTTCCGTTCAGGGATTATTTCGATTCCGAAAGGGCAAACTGAGGCTGGTCTGTCATTAGGGATGACGCGTCATATGGTAATGTTTGAAATCGTTTTGCCGCAAGCGGTCAGAAATGCTCTTCCGGCAATGGGAAACGAGTTCATCTCTTTGATCAAGGAATCTTCCGTTCTGTTTTATATCGGCGTTCAGGAAGTTACGGCACAAGCTTTGGGCGTTGGCGGAACGTTGTATGACTTTGTTCCTCCTTTGATTGTTGCTGCTGCCGTCTACTTCGTATTGACGTTTACGTTATCCTGGATCATTGGATATTTTGAAAAGAAAATGAGTCGCAAATATACGCGCCTGGCCTGAAAAACTCCCTAACACACATGATGTCGGCGGGCGCAACTGCAAAACAGCGTCATGTTGCCCCATGGCGCTGTTTTAATTTGTTTTTTAGGTTCAAAAAAGATTCGCCGGCTAACGTTTGATGTGAGCACAAACGGATATTCGGGCCAAAATTTAGCTAGTGAATAAATAATCATTTTTCAACCAAAGTTCATAAAAAATTCACATCAAACTTGTACTATAAATTTACAGCTTGAAGGAAATTTCAAGCTAGTTCCTTTTCCCAAAGGAACTATTGTATTGCACGCTTCCCCAGTGCTGCGATATAATCGAATACTCCATATAACCTTTTTTTCTCCCTGGCCTTTCCCCGGCTAGGGAGTTTTTTAGTTGTGTTTCCAAGGGAAAAGCATTATTTGGAAACATTCTAATTATTGCAGGGGGGGAAATAAAGAGAATGACTAAAAATCGCTTTTACTCAAAGATGATTGTTATTCTATAAAAAATATATCTTGGATAGTTATTATGATAAAAAATACTATAATTACACTATGAAGTTGGTAATTGAGTAAAAATAAAATTTGTGCATAAATATTAATAATAATCGTTTAATTTCGAGCAGCTTGCGACTGAATTCGGTCGTTGTCTGGGAGCTGACTCTTGTTACTCTTCCTTTGGTTATTTCCGTCATAACAGGAATTTGGTCCCATATACACAAAAACCCGGACGGAATTTGCAGTTAATGCAAATTCCGTCCGGGTTTTCAATTGAGATCACATTCTCCTCAACCTCTTTGAATCATTGCTTAATTTACGTGAACAGCAAATGAAGGTTGGAAGTAACAGATATTGCCGATTTTGACGCTTTGTCCGGGTTCCGGAGCAGCAATATACTGTCCGCCGCCAAGATAGATTGCAACGTGGTAAGTATTACCGCGTGCACCCCAGAAGAGCAAATCGCCGACTTGAGCCTGGCTGACACTGATCTGTGTTCCGGCGCTTTCCTGAGGAACCGTCCATCCTCCGATTTCCTTGCCGAAGTGTGCATAGACGTAATGTGTAAATCCTGAGCAGTCAAAGCCGCTTGGCGTCTTGCCGCCGGAAACGTAAGGCACGCCGATGAATTGTTGAGCGTATGCTGCAACCGCACTGCCGCTGATTGAGGATGAAGCGACAGGAGCCTGAGTCGTTTGTGCTTGTTGTTGTGCAGGTGCAGACTGCTGCTGGCTGCTTGAGCTCGATGGTTGAGCCTGTTGCTGTGTTTGCTGTTGTGTTTGTTGCTGCGTTTGTTGCTGTTGAGCATTATTGCTGCTTGGGTTTGCCTGCTGCGTTTGAGCTGAAGCTTCCGCCTGAGTAGCTTGCGTTTGTTGTTGTGCAGGAGTCTTTGTCGGATCGTTGATCGTCAAAGTCGTGCCTGCGACAAGCGTTGCACCAAGGTTGTTCGACTGACGCAATGAATCAACTGTCACACCGTAAGCTTGTGCGATCGACCAAAGAGATTCTCCGGAAACGACCGTATGAGTCGTATGGTTTGCAGAAACGACAACTTGAACTTGTTGCTTTTGAGAAGTTTCAGAGTTCGCAGCAGTCGAAGCTTCTTGTTGAGTCTGAACATCTGTTGCAGCTGCTTGCTGAGTCTGATCAGCTGAAGCAGTTTGTTGAGCAGACTGTTGCGTTTGAGCTGAAGCTTGTTGCGTATCGGCGGACGCCGTTTGAGTTTGAGCTGCTGCCTGGGCAGCACCGGAAACCTTGAGCGTCTGACCAGGGTAGATCAAATTTTCATCTGCTGCAAGGCCGTTCAATGAACGAAGCTTGTCAACCGTCGTGTTTTCAGCCTGCGCGATCGACCAGAGAGAATCACCGTCTTTTACTGAAACCTCATGCGTTGCTTCCGTTGTCTTGTCTTCTTGTTGTCTGGCATCGTTTTTTGCAGGAATTTGCAATGTCTGACCAGTAACGATCAAATGACTGTTCTGATCAATCTTGTTAAGCGTTTCGATTGATTCGACGGAAACGCCGTATTTTTGGGAAAGATCCCAAACAGTGTCGTTTTTAGCAACTTTATGTGCTGTATCGGCATTTGCTGTTGCAGCTGAGGCCAAAAACAAACCTGCAGCACCAGCCGTACCGATTAAAATATTTTTAGCTGTATGATTCAAATAACTACAACTGCTATATAAAACATAGGATGATGCAAAAACTGCATCCGTTGCGCTTGCCGGCTCAAAGACCGGCATCAAGGCCAGCGCTCTTCCTAAAGCGATTGACCAGGGCAAACAGCCTTGCCCCTGATTGGTAAATGCTGTTGCGCAGCGTTCTTCAATTCTATTAACAGTCTCTATCCTCCCGATTCAAATACTATGGAATAAGCTCTAATAACACCAACGATAAACAAAGAAACATGCTTATCATGTTTCACGGATTATGTCAACAGGGTAAACTTCCCCCTGAAACCCTATACGTACTATTCTAACTGGTAAATGTTGCAAATGTGAGCTAAAAATATTACAAAATGAGTTGCTTTTGTAACAAACATCTCAGTATTGTTGATATAACGGGATTTAAAGGCGAACGTGAAACTTTTGTGAGATATTGATGAAACGACGAAGAATGCCTTTTTATAAAGGCTTTTGTTTGCTGGAGTCATGGATTTCAAAGTTCTCTTTCATTCTAATGTTACATGAATGTTACAAAAGGCTTAAGGGAATCGATGCCAGGGGAAACTCTTGTAAAATACAGGGGTTTGAACGTCAAAGATTGTCAATGAAAGTTCGTGAATGTTACAGTTATGTTAATTATTAAAATCTGAATTTGTCAATCCAATAATTGAGACATTAAATAAGAGTTGGAATTCAAACATTTCTTTAATTTTTATCACTGAAACTTATTGCATTTTGCGTGATAATAGCCTAAAGTTAAAGGGTAGCAGAAACTTTTCTGTTTATTAGAAATATATTAATTTAATTCAAACAAGAAAGAAGTGGGTAATGTGACAGAGATTTATAACTTTTCAGCTGGACCGGCGGTGATGCCAAAGTCAGTCGTCAAGAAGATCCAGGCGGAACTTCCTTCATATAAGGGAAGCGGTATGAGCATTATGGAGATCAGTCACCGATCCTCACTTTACGTCGACATGCAAAATGAGGCCGAAAGCGATCTGCGTCAGCTGATGAACGTGCCGGACGATTATGATGTCCTGTTTCTTCAGGGGGGCGGGACTCTTCAGTTTGACACGATTCCCCTGAATCTGGCACGCAGGGAAAAGACCGTTGCCGTTGTCGATTCCGGACATTGGGCAATTCGTGCCAAGCAGGAAGCAGATTTGTTGCCAGGAATTTCAACATACACGGCAGCATCCGGAGAGGCCGAAAATTACACGAAGCTGCCGTATTCTCTGAATTTGGACAGACCTTGCGACTACGTTCACGTCACGCTCAACAACACGATTGAGGGAACGATGTATCGCAAGCTGCCGGACGTAAAGGGAAACGTCGTTGTGGCTGACATGTCGTCAAACATTCTTGCCCAAAGATATAACGTTGAAGATTTTGGACTTATTATGGCCGGAGCACAGAAGAACATCGGCCCGGCCGGCCTGACCGTCGTGATTGTCAAGCATTCTCTGCTCGATGAAAGCCAAAACTTGCCTTCAATGCTTGATTACGTCAAGCTTTCAAAGAAACATTCGACGCTTAATACGCCGCCTGTCTTTGCGATTTACGCGGCTGGTCTCGTCTTTAAGCAGCTGCTTGAAGAAGGCGGCGTTGATGCCGCACAAAAGCGCAATGAGGAAAAATCACGCTTGCTTTACGAATTCTTGGATAATTCCAAGCTGTTCAGTTCGCCGGTCTTTGCAGACGATCGGTCAACAACGAATATTCCGTTCGTTACGGGCGATGAAAAATTGGATCAGCGTTTCATCAAAGAGGCAGATGAGGCCGGGTTCAAGAATCTCAAGGGGCACCGATTGGTCGGCGGAATGCGGGCCAGCCTGTACAATGCGTTCCCGCTGGAGGGCGTCAAAGCATTGGTTGAATTCATGGAAAAATTTGAAACGGAAGTCAAGGGGGAGAACTAATGACATTCGATGTTAAGACTTACAACGTAATTGCTCAGGAAGGGATTGACGTTTTTCCAAAGGACTCATATACGGTCAACAAGACGGAAAAGCCGGATGCTTTGCTGATAAGAAGTCAGGATATGCATAAGACGGCATTTGGAACGAACGTGCTCGCGATTGCTCGAGCTGGTGCCGGATTCAACAATATCCCGCTTGTAAAATGCACGGATCAGGGCACCGTCGTATTCAATACCCCGGGCTCAAATGCCAATGCCGTCAAGGAACTTGTCGTTGCACTTTTGATTTTGGCAGCCCGTCCCGTTATTCCTGCGATTCAATGGGCCAAGAAGATGGGCGGCGCGGATGTTTCGCTGCAGACTGAAAAGGGCAAGAATCACTTTGACGGAACGGAACTTCAAGGAAAGCGCATCGGCGTTATCGGACTTGGTTCCGTTGGGTCAAAAGTTGCCCGTGCAGCATATGATTTAGGGATGGAAGTTGTCGGATATGACCCGTATATTTCCGTTGAGCATGCCTGGAGGCTTTCCAACGATATTCCGCGCGCAGAGTCTCTGGATGACGTTTTGAACGACAGCGACTATGTCACGATTCATATTCCGTATACGGAACAAAATCGCAATCTGATTTCTGCAAAAGAGCTTGCAAAAATGAAGGACGGGGCAGTTTTGCTGAATTATTCGCGCGGCGGAATCGTCAACGATCATGACGTTTGCGAAGCGCTTGATTCCGGCAAGCTGAGACTGTTCATGACTGACTTCAGTTCTCCTGAAGTGCTTAATCATGACAAAACGGTCGTGACGCCGCACCTTGGCGGAACGACGGAAGAAGCCGAGGTCAACGGCGCCAAGCAGGCTGCGAGAACTTTGCGCAAGTATCTTGAAACGGGAAACATCGTCAATTCGGTTAATTTTCCGACGGTCGAAATGCCGTTTGAGGCACCACTTCGTCTGACTTTGATTCACCAAAACATCCCCAACATGGTTGGACGCATCACGACAATCCTGGCAAATCGCGAAATCAACATCGACAACATGATCAACAGGTCGCGCGATAAGATTGCCTATACGGTGATTGATGCGGCGGCTCTTTCCGAAGAAAAAGTCAAAGAGCTTGAAAAAGAATTGATGACGATTCCTGAGGTTATTCGCGTCAGGGCGTTGCACAATCATGCCTAAGGTATGGTATAATAAAATTCCTTGGCAGGGGCAGACGGAAAGTATCTCCGTTTCCTTAGCGGCATCCGAGTTGCGCATGCGATTTGGATGTCGCTTTTTTAAGAAAATGTGGTGAATGCGCTTTCCGACAACGATGTCTTTCTTTTTTGAGCAAATGTTATTTCGAAGGCGCAAGCTCCGACGTTTATCGCCAAGAAGATCGTTGCTATGAGCACTGCATTTTTCACGAAGAAAAGCATCAGCGGCTTGTTCTATACATTCTGAGCGGATGATGTTAGAATGAGAATAACAATTTCTCAGAGGTGAGAATTTATGAGCAAAGCAAAGGTTCTTGCTGCCTGGATCGTTACGGGCATTTTATGTTTTACGGCCTTTTTCATGTTCAGGAAAAACGGTGCGGAAGTCAAAGTTTACGGAAGCTCAATGGCCCCGACGATTGATTCCGGGCAAAAGGTTTTTATCGATTATCATAAAAAAATCAAGCGGTCGGACGTCGTCGTCTTTGATACCAAAAAGATGCCCGTCAAGCCGGAAGATAGCCGGATGTTTGGCTTTGTTCCCGAGCAGGCTGTCGTAGGCGTAATGGATAAGTGAGAATAGGAGGCTTTTGATGCGTTCGTGCGTCAAAAGCCTTTTTTGAATTACGGATTTTTTGGAGAAAATTAAAATGGGACCGGATTATCCGATCCCATTATCTTTAATTATTGTTCAAAGATTTGATTGGCAAGCGTTCGATTGCGTTCATGAGGAACAGCAAAATGATGATTTCAATTGGCCAGCTGATGATTTCCTTTGGAAGTCGCTGAGCCAAAAGGCCATACAAGGCGCCTGCCGTCTTGGTCTGGAAGTACATCAAAAAGATCCACATCGTGTTGAAGAACACGTTTGAAATCAGAATCTGAAAGAAAGTGTACGTTGCCAGACGCTGCCAGGTAATTTCCTGACGGTGCAAAAATAATCCGGCGATAACACCCGTGACAAATGCAGAGAAGGTAAATCCGATAAAGAATGACGATCCGGTTGAAAAAACGGTGTTGCTGATCAGGTCGTTCAAAACCAATGCAACCCCACCAAGCCACGGACCGAGGAAATACCCGATCATTGCGGTACCGATAAAGCCTAATCCGACCTTGACGACGTTTTCGGGACCAACCGACAGTTTTGACAGGCAAAGCTGAATCGCAATCAGCAATGCGCCAAAGGTCAAGGTTCGAGTCGTCAGTTTAGGACTGCTCCATGTAAGTTTTGTCATTAGATAAACATCTCCCTAAAGTTTATTGGGGGAGACAAGCACCAAAAATTATGAAATTGTAATTATGGTGAATGCGGAAGAACCACGCAGGCCAATGACAGGACCTTTCTGCTGACGTTCACATTCCGTTCCGTCAGCCCTTGACGCAGGACTTCCTACCCCTGTAACGAATAATATACCATAGATTGGGTGCAAAATCCACTATGAAACACGAATGTTGCTGAAAAACTTGACGGTTATCGTTCACTTGTATCCGGATGTGGTCACGGACGCAGGAAAATGACGTTGTCGCTTATTTCCCTGAATTTGTCATCGTGAGAAACGACAATCACGGTCTTGCCGCAGTCCTTCAAGGCGGAAATCCTGTTCATGACGAAATCTCTGTTCCTTGAATCAAGTGACCCGGTCGGCTCGTCGGCCAGGACAAGTCTTGAAGGCTTGAGAAGGACGCGTGCCAGGGCCACCCGCTGCTGTTCTCCGCCTGAAAGGTTGTATACATGGGTGTTCAGCGGTTTGTCGAGTCCGGTCTGTTCAAGTGCCTGCAGCATCTGGGCGTTCTTCTCCTTTGTGCTCAGATGCGAATACTGCAGGCCTATCAGGAGGTTCTGTCTGATTGTACGACTTTCCATGAGTCCGAAGTTCTGAAACAGGAAGGAAATCTCATTACGACGCAGAAGCATGGCCTTCCTGCTGTCGGTTCCGGGAATCCTTCTGCCGAAGAGGCGGACTGTTCCGGACTCGAAGTTCTCCAGCAGGCCGATGATGTTAAGAAGAGTCGACTTGCCGCTGCCGCTCGGACCGAAGACGGTTGTGATTTTGTGTGCGGGAATGGACAGGGAAAAGTCTGAGAAGACCTGTTTTTTGCCAAATGACTTGCACATTGATGATATTTCGACGATATTTTCATTCTCCATTGAGTACTCCCCCCATTTCCTTTTTTTCGAGATTTCTGATGGTCATCATGTTGATGACCAGTTCGGTGACGGCAGTGCCGATGAGCAGGATGATGTTAAGCGAGTTGAACATGTCCTGCCGGAAGAGAAAGGCAATCATTACGGCGTATTGCAAGGTAAGCAGTGCGGGAAGACCGCGGCATGCCCTGACTGAAGTGAATCCCAGGGCTCTCTTCAGGATGATTTCGCGCTTGAATGCCTTGAAGAACAGCAGGGCTGTATAACCTGACATGGAAAGCGTCAGTAACGTTCCCGCAAGGAAAATCAGTAAGTCTTCCCTCAAATCTCCCAGCTCCATTCTCATGTCCTCTTCCTTGAGGTCGCTGATTCTTACAAGCTGACGGTAATTGTCATCCATGTCGTGTCTTCTGAGCAGAGGTTCGATGGAAGAGTACGTTTTCGAAATCGATTTGCCGACCGGAATCTTCAGACAGTCATTTTCGCCCTCGCCGTTCATGATGTTTCTGCTGATGGGGGTGGAATTTTCGTAGGTCATGACAAATACAGTGTCCCTGTTCATGAGCTTTCCGTCATTGAAGTTCCTGAAATTCCTGTTTCCTGAAGGAACAGTGTGGTAAATCTTTATCTTCGGTACATGCCCCAGTTCCTTCTTGGCATTGCGCCTGACATACCTGAGCAGTCCTCTGGTGAAGCCCTGCCTGTTTTCGGGTATGCAGAGAATGATTCTGTCATCGTTGTCCGAGACCCTGATTCTCCTGCCCCTGCTGTCATACAACGGGAATTGTTTAAGATAATTGGGATTGACGCTGACGAATCTTATTTCCTGCGGAACGTCTTCAGGCTGATGAAGGGCATTGTCATCAATCAGCAGTGCTCCCATGGAATTGAGCTTCCTGTAGATGACTTCTCGGTTTCCGGCGTCACGCATGAGCTGTTGAATGGTATTGTTCCCGTCCTGAACGGGATAGAAGACAGCATGGCTGTCATGCTGTCCTGAAGCTGACGTCGGCCGGCATGACGTTTCAACAAGCTGGGCCAGGGGAATCATCGAGAAGAAGCATGCCGCAAGGGCAATTCCCTTTGCGGCGTACATTGCAGTGAACATCATCCTGCCATGGCTTCTTCCGTTGACCTGTCCTGCAAGGTGGGGTGACTGAAGAAGTCCGGCAACGGTCATGAAGACGGCAGGCATGCTGATCATGACGGCAATCTGGCACATTGAGGCGGAAACGGACCAGTTCCAGTTAAATGCAGCTCTGCAGACAAAGTCAACTGCAAGTGTGGTGATGCAGGAGACAAGCCACCCCTTTCCAAGAAGGACAAGGAACGAGCTCCGGATGGAAAGGCCGTTCATGCGATGGACTGCCAGTTCCCGTGAAGATGACAGGATGAGGGTGATGAGGAAGATGATCATGAAGAGCAGCGATGTTACCATTATCTGTCCGGGATTGTCTCCATCATCAGGTGAAAGTTCGGAGATGAACTCCGGATTGATCTTGAAGTCGGAATTCCTGAATGACTGATGCTCGCTTTCATTCAGTCTGTCCTTGAGCAGGGAAATGAATTCATCAATTTGCTTTTCATCCGATGCTTCGATGAAGAATGTTCCTTCGCGACAGTTCGAACCGTTCATGATGTCTTCAACCGGCATTACATTGGAAGAATATCCGTGAAGTGAGGGAATTTTGAATGTTTTCCCGTGTTCAATCAGGGAGGGCTTCATTTCAAAGTTCTCCATGAGTCTTGTCCTGCGTACGGTATGGACTGCAAATGTCACCCTGTCGATGGATCTGCTGTAGTCGAGCCGGTGTCCGGTCATCGGACTGGCTGAGAAAAGCCGGCGATTCAGATAGTTGATCCCGGTCTGGTCTGAAACTTGATTCAGCACTTCGAGACGTTTTCTGCAGCGGCTTTGTGAAACATTTTCCTGATCCGGAAGACTGAACGGGTGGAATTCGCTGCCCAAATTGAACTGGCTGACGACTTTTTCCGTCTGATACTGCCTGTTTCCGGTCATGATGACAAGAAATGAGGTGAACATCATGAGGATAAGTGTCAAGAGGTTGAGAATTTTATTGTTCATTTTCCTTAATTAAATGGCGAACTGTATTTGGCAACGAATGTTCCTTTCCCACGATGCTGAGCATAGGACCATATTTCAATGTCTCTGTACGGACAGATTCATCCGGCTTGTCACCCTGGACATGACGACGAAGAATACCGGAACTGCAAAGAACATCACGAAGCCTGTTGCGAAGTCTGCAGGGAAGGCGGCGAGTGCAGTTACGGCAGCCTTGCCGAACGGAAGACCGGCATCGATGAGACTTTCGGCGAGATAGCGGAGATAGCCGGAAAACATCTTGACGAGGCCGGAGACAATGCCGATTGTAATCAGTGACGGGCTGGAAAGACCGTCATTTCTGTTCAGCAGCCTGTAGGAAACCGCAACGGCCGCCGTCAGCAAAAGGACTTCCATGACGGTCAGGTAGGCATGATTGGCATAGCCGTTCAGAAGATCGAAGACGCCGAGACCGACGGCACCGGAGATGAAGCCGTATTTGAAGCCGAGAAACATCGTGCCCAGGGCAACAAACGTGAAGCCGAGGTCAACGAAGGGATGTCCGACCGGTGACGGAACGTGAATCTGGAACATTGCGAAGACATAGTCAAGCGCAGCGAAGAATGCTGCCCGAATTACTGCGTAAAGCTTTTCATTTCTCATAATAAAACCTTCTTCATAATAGCGTTAAGTGAATTATAGGTTTCGGATGGTTAAAAATCAATTAATAAACGATGCTTTATTTAATTTTCGGATAATGTATCGATACAATTTTGTGATTGGATGAGATGCCGACTGTGCGGACACAAAAAAACGGATGATTCACAAAACAGCTGCGAATCATCCGCTGACATAAATTATTTCTGATATGTGTCAAAATGTTCCTTCAAGATGGCGCTGCCGTAAATCAGCGCCTCAATGACGGTGATGAAGAAGCTGACCGGAAGATCGGTCACCCAGCTCAGAACAAGGCCGAACCAGATTCCGAACAGGGCGAACAGGAAGTTGAGCACGATCATCTTTTTCAGCGTGTGCGCAAAATACTTGGCTGCCGATGCAGGAATCGTCAGTAAAACGAAAATCAGCAATGAACCGACGATCTGCGCCGTGATGCTGATCGTCAGCGCAAGCATGATCAAGAAGATGATTGAAATCAGCTTGTTGAAACGCTGATTATATTCGGCGCCTTGCGAATCAAACGAGTTGTAGGCCAAGCGCTTGAACAGCAGGAAAATGACCAAAAGCAAAAAAATGCTTAATCCGACCAGAATGTCAATGCTTGAGCGATTGATTCCGACGATGCTTCCGAAGAGAATGCTCGTTGCATAATTGGCCTGCTTGTTTGAAAGGGATAGAAACAAAATTCCGAGTCCGAGAAAAAGGCCGGAGAAGACACTGATTGAAGATTCGCGCCGGCCGAGCTTTTCACCTGAAAAACCGATCAGGAGGGCAGACGAGCAGGTGAACAAAAGCATCCCTGAAAGCGGTGAAATGCCGGCAAAGACGCCGAACGAAGCACCGGAAAAACCGATTTCGGACAACGTGTGCGTGAAAAACGAAGTCTGGCGCGCCACGACGAAGACGCCCATGACGCCGCAGATCAGTGCAATGAAAATCCCGGCAATAAAGGCATAGCGCATGAAATCATATTGGAGCATCAGTTCTTGTCCCCCTTGTTGATAAGTTTTCCCGATTTGTCTGCCAAATGCAGTTCGTAGTCGGCATAAGCGGCAATCAATTCAGGATCGTGCGTGATGAACATGATGGTCAGGCCATGTTCCTTCATGACGTTGCGAAGCATTTTCAAGAGTTCGTGCTTGCTTGTCTGATCAAGACTTGCGGTTGCTTCGTCTAAAATCAAAAGCTTCGGATCGGCACAAAGAGCCTGGGCGAGATAGGCACGTTGCTTTTCACCGCCGGAAGCGCGTCCGAGCGGTCGGTCGGCAATTTTTGTCAAATTGGTTTCAGAGAGGATGGCGGCCAGTTTTTCTTTGGCTTTTTTGTTCAAAAAAATGCTGCGGGTTTGAAGTCCGAAAGCCGCGAAATCGCGAATGCAAAGCGGATATTCGTCATCAATGCTTCGAAGCTGCGGCACGTATTGAACCTGATCTCTTGAAACCATGAACTTGGCGTGTTCTTCGTAGTCATGCGCTAAGTCCGCCAGGAGATGTTTGATCAGAGTCGTTTTGCCGACGCCGTTTTCACCCGTGATACAGGTCAGTTTTCCGCGCGGAATTTCAAATGACAGATTTGAAAAAAGCGTTCGGTCGGGGATTTTCAGATTCAGGTCGGTCACTTTCAAAATAGAATCCATAGTCGTTCTTCTTTCCGATTATTTTTCGATTTCTGCAATTTGACGGTATTCCGATTGCAGCCAATTGAAATAGTTCTTTCCTTCTGGCAGCGTCTCCGTTACCTTGACAACCGGGATGTCGTGTTTTTTGCAAAGATTTACGATGTTTTTGACGGTCGTGCCGTCGCTTTGAACATTATACACGAAAAAGGCGATTTCTTTTCGCTTGATTTTATTTTGCAGATTCTTGATGTCCGTATATGACGGATCGCTTTCTTCTTCGACTGCCTTGGCAAAGTGAGCGTTTGCGACTTTGTAACCCATTTTTTCAAGCGAGTAGTCAAAAACCGGTTCCGAAACGGCCACTGGCTTCTCAATTCTTTCAGCTCTGATTTTTTCGAGTTCGCTGTTCAGTCTGGCGACTTTTTTCTTATATGCTGCGGCATTTTGCTTGAACTCGGCTCTTCTTGACGGCATTTTTTTTGAAAAAACATTGACTAGTTCGTCCGCAAGCCTTGACATCGTTTCAGGATTGTACCAGAGGTGTTCGTTTTGACCGTCCTTGACGTTCATCAATCTGGCAGCGGAAATGCTCTTTTTGTCCGAAAGTTTTTTGATCCAGTCGTCATAACCGGCGCCGTTTCTGATGATGACGTCGGCATTTGCGGTTTGCTTGGCCGTTTTGGTCGTTGCTTCAAAGTCGTGCGGGTCGATGTTCGGATTGTCGATAAGGGACGTGACGGTTCCGTTTTTGCCAAGGACTGCCTTGGCCGTTTCGCCATAAAAATCCAGAGTCGAAACCACGTTCAGTTTGTCAGAACTGCTTTTTTTGCTTTGATTCGCGCATCCCCCAAGAATAAGCAGCATACAGATCGTCAAAAGACATAATGAGAGCAAATGAGTTCTTTTATTCATGCATAATTCCTTTCTTTAACAGCGTACTTGAGTTTTATTTAGTAATTGTTACGATTAAAATCATAACCGCCCAAAATATGACTGTCAAGCAAGAAACGTTGATATATCAACCTTATTACGATTTAGAAGGGAACAGTGTTGCGATATTAATCGTAATGGCGTGGGTAATATTACGATTTAAATTTTTTTGGATTTTCGTGCGAGTGAATTATCGGATTCTGGGGAACTTGAGAAATTACGCTGAGATACAAAAAAACCTCCGTACGGGGAAATACGGAGGAAAAAAGGAGTATGTGTTGTAGCTGCAGACTGGGGAAAGTCCGCAGCATTATCAGCTTTCCGACGCATCTGAAAGGGGAGAATCAGATGCGGGTGTATTCAAGTTTTGGTGTTCTACTTCAAGCTGTAATTTAATTGTACACAATGGATTTAAAGAAAATATATCGAATTATTTAAGAATTATTTAAGGCAATAATCAGAATCGCCTGTTTCGAAATCGGTACAATACTGCATAAATTCCAAAGGAGACATTCCGAGTCGTTTCAACAGAAGAATCAATGACAAAAAATCGATGTTTCCGGATTCTTCAAAGCGAGACAAGGTTGATTGCGAGACGATGCCTGCTGCGACCTGCTTTTGCGACAAGCCCCTTTCTTTGCGAAGGAATTTAAATATTTTCCCATAATTCATAAATCTGCCCCCCAAAAAAATAATATGCAAATATGAATAATCAAGTCAACAACTGAGTTAATTATAGTATAATAACCTGCATAGCAATATTACAAAAAGATTAAAAAACAGGAGGTAAAATCGTGTATTTTGTAAAGCGTTCCTTTTCCGGAAGGTACCTTTCGGGTTTTTGGCTCGGACTGATAGTCGTTTTATTGCACGTTGTTTTTGCGGTCGGCTTTCTCCGCATGCAAATCGGCGAATTCAAAAACAGTCCGGAAGCCTTTTGTCCGTACTATAAATGGATTATGTCAGACACGTTTTGGAGCCTCATTTTTTCGTTGATGATTCCGTTCATGGCAGCGCTCGGAAACAGTCAGATGACGTATGATGACGCAAACAGCGGCTTTATCATGCACGTGCTGCAGAAAAAGGGCAAAATCGGCTATGTGCTCGGTTCGCTGACTTCGGTTTATGCGGTCACGTTCATCGAGACCGTGCTTGTTTTGGCGGCAGACGTCATGTTTGTTTTTTTGCTGCTGCCGAACGTTTTGCCGGATCAAGTGCTGAATTCAGGCGAAGGCTACAGTCGTTTGTTCACGTATCACGTTGAATGGATGTACTCTAAACCATTTAAATTGATTTTGTTTTATATAGTTCTGTCAGGGTGTGCGGCAGGATTGTTCGGAATGCTGACGGCCGTTTGCGGACTTTATTTTTCAAACAGGTTCACGGTCATGTTCAGCGGCTTTATCATCGGGTTGATCTTCTTCGTGTTGGCCAATCAGCAAATCGTCAATCTGCCGTCGTTTTTGCTGGTGCTTCCGGTCATGTCGCAGATGTACCTGCCGTCGCTTGGATGTTTGGCGGCCTTTTACCTGGTCTGCGTCGCGCTGCTTTTTGTCTTTCAGATTGTCGGGGTAAGAAAGCATGCAAGCATATAAGTATCTCTTGAAAAAAACGTCGAAAAAATCGCGCATCAAGGCTCTTGTTTTGGGATTGGCCGTTTCGGTTTTGACTTTTGCGTCCGTTCTTTCAAAATGCAGAGCCAATATTGCAATAGGGAGTAAAGGCGACACTGAGCTCGGCAGAATGTTCGTTGCGAGTTTTTCGAATCTTCAGTATTGTGAATTGGGACTGTTTCCCGTTTTTTCGGCCATTTTTTTGCTGTTGTTGACTGATTGCGGATTTGAAAGGGAAATGTTTGTGTTGAAACAGCCTGAAAAGATCGGACGTTTGACAAGGTCGAAGGTCCTTTTAGCCTGTTTCATGCTGACTTCCGGCGCCATTTTGGGCTTGTTGGTTTTTGCAGTCCTTTTTGGCGGCAAATATCAGGTGCAAAAAACAACCTTCTTTTGCCTGGCGGGAGATTTGAGCTTGTTTTTTTTAGCCTGGTTTGCCTTCGGGTGCATGACGTTTGCTTTGGAAAACGTGCTGTCAAAACCTTTAACGTGGCTGTTGTTTCAAATCGTGTTTTTAATTGAAGCCAAAACGTTCGAATTTTTTGGCATTTCCGTTTGGATCATGCGCGGTTTGCTGATTCCCGATGCAACAAGCTTTGGTTTTTTTGAATTTGCATTGGACTGTTTGATCAATGCAGGCTATGCCGTTTTGGCGTCTGAAATTTTCAAGAAGACTCTTTTTAGAAGGGAGCGCTTGAGTTGAAAGCTTTTGGAAAACTTTTTTCAAGAAACATGAAACTGATGCTCGGAAACGTTTGGCGCCGCGAACTGATCATGCTTGTTCTGTGCGTCATTGCCGTTTTTCAGTATGCCAAAATTGGACAAAGGCCGCTTTTTAGCGACGTGATGCAGGGTATTTCCGATTTCAGAGGCAATCCGTACTTTCCGATGTCATGGTTTTTGATCGTGATTTTTAATCAGGTCGTCATCGGTGATTCCTTTCGCAAATTGATTTTGCATGACTATCCGTTGGTCGCAAGCATCAGTCTTGGCAGGTATCTTTTTTGTTCGGTTCTGAATCTGTTTTCGGTCGGAGGAGCAAACGTTTTGCTGCTGTTGGTTCTGACGAGGCATCATTCTCTGCATTTTGCATGGACCGCAGCGTTTTGCCTGCTCTTGTTTTTAGCGTGCTTTGCCTTCCTGACGCTGATTTTTCCGCCCGTAATCTGCGAAGGGCTAGTCGTCGTCATTGCGGTTTTGACAATTTTTGCCGACGGGATGCCGTTTTTTGGCCGGTTGATGTTTGTCAGAGGAACGGCGATTTTGCCAGGGGATGTTTTGGCAGCATTGCTGATGCTGATCATCATCGCCTGGTGCGGTTTTAGAATCAAGGGGTTGGATTTTATTTGAGGTGATTTTTGATGAGCAGCATCGTAAAAATTGAACACGTAACTAAAAAAATGAAGAGCCTTGTGGCTTTGGACGATATTTCGCTTGAAATTTCCGAACCGGGCATTTACGGCTTCGTTGGTCCGAACGGGTCCGGTAAAAGTTTGATCTTCAAGACGATTCTTGGCTTTTTGAAACCTGATTCGGGGCAGGTTTTCGTGCACGGAAAGAAGCTTCGAAAAGACATTCTGTTTGCCGAAGACACTGGGTATTCAATGGTCGAATATGCGGCCTTGGCCGACAAGACCGGCAGGCAGAATCTGGAACTGATGGATATTTTGGCGTCTGAAAAACACGATTTGGACAAGCTTTTGAAATATGTCGGGCTCGATCCGAACAATCAGAGAACGTACAAGGAATACTCGCTTGGGATGAAGCAGCGCTTGCTTTTGGCGATGGCGATGCTGTCCGATCCGAGTCTTTTGATTTTTGACGAGCCGACCAATGCTTTGGACGAAGACGGTCAGGAATTTTTGAAGCGACTCGTGCTTGAACAAAGAAAACGCGGCAAAACCTTGCTGATTTCCAGTCACGACAAGACGTTCATCAACGGTGTGGCGGATAAGATCTATTACGTGAGCGAAGGCAGGATCAAAAAAGAGGTGGTTAATTGCGATGAAAAAATTGACGAATAAAGGCTTTGTCGGCATCGGATTCGTCTTGTTGGCTTTGGTTTCGGCAGGTCTCTTGTTCGTTCGGCATGAAAATGCAGCGCTGGCCCGACAGTATAAAATCGTTCGCTGCAGCGCAAAGGAAGGAACAAAACTTTCCGGCAGGCAGATTTCCGTTGAAAGCTATGTCGAAAAGGTCGAACCGAAGAAGGTTTATTTCAAACTGATCGTGAACAGCCAAAAGGCGCAATCTCTGAAAAATCTGCAGCTGGTCAATACGCCTGACGGAACGGTTGATTATTTTGACTCGTACAAAGTCAACGGCAAGGCTTCGGAAGGACTCAAGCTCAAGCCGGGCAGAAACGTCATTGAAGGAAAAATCAATAAGGAAGATTTTGGCAAAAAAGGCGTCAAGACCGTGCTGTGGTACAAGCTTGGCAAAATGAAATATGCTGAATATTTTTTTGAATGATGAGGAAAATATGGCTCGAAGTGAAAAACCGGTTGATTTGCAGTTGATTGCAAATCTAAACCGGTTTTTGCGTATGCGTGACAAGCTCCTGCTGCGATTAAAACAGCCAGAAGAGGGCGCTTTCCGTAACCGAGGGCTGGCATTTACGGGCAAATCCCAGAAAACGGCATTTTGCCCGTAACCGAGGGCTGCCTTTT
>OIYG01000914.1_pt1 | contig 25120 bp, 18 predicted proteins | sample 1587861 | NCBI WGS metagenome assembly OIYG01 (sample SAMN03283272) | human gut metagenome | biome: human-associated habitat; material: feces | host: Homo sapiens | place: Peru | collected 2012 | reverse complement strand
CATAATGTTGCAAAATGTGAAAGATGTAAATCTACTATAGAACCTAAAATATCTGAACAATGGTTTATAAAAATGAAAGATATTACTAAACCAGCAATAGATGCAGTAAAAGAAGGAAAAGTAAGATTTGTACCACAAAAATATGAAAAAACATATCTAAATTGGGTAGAAAATATTAGAGATTGGTGCATATCTAGACAATTATGGTGGGGACATAGAATACCAGCATATTATTGTGATGAATGTTCACATATAACAGTTGCAAAAGAAAATCCAGGAAAATGTGAAAAATGTGGAAGCGCACATATACATCAAGACGAAGATACATTAGATACTTGGTTTAGTTCAGCATTATGGCCATTTTCAACACTTGGATGGCCTAATGATACAGATGACTTAAAAACATATTATCCAACTAATACATTAGTTACAGGATACGACATAATTACATTCTGGGTATCAAGAATGGTAACATGCGGATTGTATCAAATGAATGACATACCATTTAAAGATGTTGTAATACATGGTTTAGTAAGAGATAGCCAAGGTAGAAAAATGTCAAAAACATTAGGAAATGGTGTGGATCCAATTGAAGTAATTGAACAATATGGTGCAGATGCATTAAGATTCTCTGTTATATCTGGAACAACAATGGGAAATGATATAAAATATATGCCAGAAAAATTAGATCAAGCATCAAATTTTGCAAATAAAATTTGGAATGCGGCTAAATTCATTATAAATAATTTAGCTTCAAAAGAAGAAATAATGGAATTTTGCAAAGATGTAAAATCTAATAAAGCAGAATTAAGAATAGAAGACAAATGGATATTAAATAAATTAAATCAATTAGTAGAAACAGTTACAAAAAATATAGAAGAATACGATTTAGGAATAGCATTAGACAATATTTATGGATTTATTTGGAATGAATTCTGCGATTGGTATATAGAAATAGTAAAATCAAGATTATATAGCGAAAATAAACCAGAAAAAGTAAAAGTAAGCTTTGTTTTAAACAAAGTATTTAAAACAGTATTAAAACTACTACATCCTTTTATGCCATTTGTAACATCAGAAATCTACAAAGAACTTGCAAAATGCAAAGATGAAGAATTAATGATGTCAAGTTGGCCAAAAGTTGTTAAATATGAAGATTATGAAAAAGCAAGTGAAACAATAGAAAATTTAAAAGAAATTATAGTCGGAATTAGAAATATAAGAGCAAATATGAACATACATCCAAGTAAAAAAGCAGAATTAATATTTGTAACAAAAGATTATGAAGAAGATATAAAAGAATCAAAAGAATTCTTATTAAAATTAGGATTTGGAAAAGAAATAAAAATACAAAAAGATAAATCAGGAATAGAATCAAATGCAATTAGTATCATATCAAATGGAATAGAATTATATATGCCATTTGAAGATTTAGTAGACATTAACGAAGAAATAGAAAGATTAGAAAAAGAAAAAGAGAAACTAGAAGCAGAAGTAACAAGAGGAGAAAAAATGCTATCAAATCCAGGATTTGTAAATAAAGCACCAGAAGCAAAAGTAAAAGCAGAACAAGAAAAGTTAGCAAATTACAAAGAAATGTTAGCAAAAGTAGAAGAAAGAATAAAATCAATGAAATAAAATTCATATATAATCTTGACATTTTTGAAGAAACTATGTAAAATAAATAATGTTAATAATATAATATTTGCTATGAAGATGAAAAGAATCTATAGGTTGTTTCTAGAGAATAAATGCCGTGGCTGTAAGCATTTTAAATAAACATAGAATTCGAAACACATTGGAGCAAATTTAAGAAAGTGAAAAAATGATTGTCATTTTTTAAATAGGGTGGCACCGCGGAATAAATATTTCGTCCCTGTATGTATTTTGCATACAGGGATTTTTGTATGCAAAAGGAAGAAAGGAGAATATAAAATGAACAAGTACAGAACAAACAATTGTGGAGAACTTACAAAGCAAGATGTTGGAAAAACAGTTAAAATTGCAGGATGGGTTCAAGTTATAAGAGATTTAGGAGGTTTATTATTTATTGATTTAAGAGACCAATATGGAATAACACAAGCTGTTGTTACAGTTGAAAGTGGATTAATTGATATGGCTTCTAAAATACCTAATGAATCTACAATATCAATAGAAGGACCAGTTAGACTAAGAGATGAAGAAACAATAAATAAAAATATTACAACAGGTGAAGTTGAAGTTGTAGCAGAAAAAATTGAAATTTTAGGAAAAAGATTAAAAAATCTTCCATTTGAAATTAATTCAGATAAAGAAGTAAGAGAAGATTTAAGATTACAATATAGATTTTTAGACCTAAGAAATGAAAAATTAAAAAATAATATCTTATTAAGAGCAAAGGTATTACAATTCTTAAGAAATCAAATGATTGAAAGAGGATTTACAGAAGTACAAACACCTATACTTACAAGCTCATCACCAGAAGGAGCAAGAGATTACTTAGTTCCTAGTAGAGTCCACCAAGGTAAGTTTTATGCGCTTCCACAAGCACCACAACAATTCAAACAATTATTAATGGTTTCTGGAATAGATAAATATTTCCAAATAGCACCATGCTTTAGAGATGAAGATGCAAGAGCAGATAGAGCACCAGGAGAATTTTATCAAGTGGATATGGAAATGGCTTTTGCTACTCAAGAAGATGTTTTTGAAGTAATGGAAAAAGTTATGTACAATACTTTTAAAGAATTTGGTGGAAAAAAAGTAGCAGAATATCCATTCCCAAGAATAGGATATAGAGAAGCAATGCTTAAATATGGTACAGATAAACCAGATTTAAGAAATCCATTAATAATAAAAGATGTAACAGAAATATTCCAAAACATAGAATTTAACGCATTTAAAGGTAAAATAGTAAGAACAATTACTGTACCAAATGTACAAGATGTTCCAAGAAAGTTCTATGATGGAATGACAGCTTTTGCAATTGAAGAATGTGGAGCTAAGGGACTTGCATGGCTTAAAGTATTAGAAGATGGAACTCTTCAAGGTCCAATTGCTAAATTTATAGATGATGAATCAAGAGAAAAAATGCTTTCATCTACAGATACAAAACCAGGAGATGCCATTTTCTTTATAGCAGAAACACCTAGAGTTGTAGAAACATTAGCAGGAAAGATAAGAGCAGAATTAGGAAATAGATTAGATTTAATAGAAAAAGATGTATATAAATTCTGTTGGATAGTAGATTTCCCAATGTATGAATTAAATGATGAAGGAAAACTAGATTTCTGTCATAATCCATTCTCAATGCCACAAGGTGGATTAGATGATTTAGAAAACAAAGACCCATTAGAAATTCTTGCATATCAATATGATATAGTTTGTAATGGAATAGAGTTATCTTCAGGAGCAGTTAGAAATCATGATCCAGAAATAATGATAAAAGCATTTGAGATTGCAGGATATGATAAACAAACAATAGAAACTAAATTCCCAGCATTATTTAATGCATTTCACTATGGAGCTCCACCACATGCTGGTATAGCACCTGGACTAGACAGAATGATAATGTTAATGCAAGATGAACCAAGTATACGTGAAGTTATAGCTTTCCCAATGAATAGTAAGGCACAAGATTTAATGATGGGAGCACCTGGTGAAGTAACAGAAGAACAATTAAGAGATGTTCATATAAAAATAAGAGAGTCTAATAAGTAATAAAAAAATATATTCCTCATATAATTTAGAATAAATTATATGAGGAGTTTTTTATGGAAAAAATAATGTATATAAAAAAAGTAGATAATTATGATGAGATTATAAAAAAATATAACAGGTTGCCAATGTTTTTTAAGAAAATTATATACTTATATAGAAACCTTTTTGGAAAACCAATAATAAAAAGAATAGATAAAAAAGAAATAATGATTTTACCTTTCCAAGAAAAAATACTAAATACAAAAATAGAAAAAATATTATTAAAACAAATAAAAAGAAATACATTAAATAAAAATACTAAGGTAGTAATCGAAGATGAGTTAATGAAATATAATATAGAATATATTTTATATAAAAATAATATAGAGATAATCAAAGGAAACATGACAAGAAAATTATTAGTTTTGGATGTATTAAAATATATTGGAGATATTCAGAAAAAAGATATAAAGCAAGAAGAAATAACAATACTTGCAAATGAGTTAACAGAGGTAAATGAATTAATTATAAGAAATATTGCACATATATGCAAAACAGTAAAAATAGTAAGTAAAAAAATATATAATTTTAAAAATTTGGATAAAGAATTATATGAAGAAAATGGCATTCCTATACAGTTTTCTAATAGTTATAGAAAAAGTTTAGTAAAACCAAAAATAGTAATAAATTTGGATTTTGATGAAATTGAAATAAATGAATATACAATAAATAATAGTGCAATAATAATAAACACTAATAATAAATTAAAAATAAAATCTAAGATGTTTAATGGAATAATAGTGAATAATTATAAAATTACATTTGCAAAAGAAATAAGAAAAGGATTTTTGACATCAGGATTATTACATGGTTTTGATGAAATAAAATTATATGAAAGTACAATAAAAGAAGAAAATATAGAAAACATACTAAGTAATATGAAAAAAGATAAGCTAAGAATAATAAATTGTATTGGAAATAATGGAATAATAAATAAAAAAGAATTTAAAAGCATTGACAAAAATTAGTTTTAGAGTTAATATAGAATACAATTTGAAAAAACAAATACAAAATAGGAGATGACGAAAATGGAAGAAAAAGAAATATTACTAACTCAAGAGGGATATGATAACTTAGAGAAAGAATTAGATTATTTAAAAACTGAAGAAAGAGCAGCTATAGCAGAAAGAATAAGAGTTGCTTTAGGATTTGGAGATTTATCAGAAAACTCTGAATATGATGAAGCAAAAAATGCTCAAGCTGCAAATGAAACAAAAATAGCAGACTTAGAAAATAAAATAAGACATGCTAGAATAATTGATGAATCAGAAATAGACACAAAAACAGTTCAAATAGGAAACAAAGTTAAAGTTCATGATATGGAATTTGATGAAGATGTTGAATATACAATAGTAGGTTCTACAGAAGTTGATTTATCAAGTAATAAGATATCTAATGAATCACCAATTGGAGCAGCATTATTAGGAGCTAAGAAAAATCAAGTAGTAGATGCAAATACACCAGGGGGAATAATTAAATTAAAAATATTATCTATAACTAAATAATTTACTGAGATAAATGAAATAATAAAGAAAGATTAGTTTTATATAATCTTTCTTTTTTGATTTTATTTTAATAAACTATTGAAAAATAATAACAGTTGGTATAAAATTTAAACTGTTATTTATGGAGGTCAATATGGTAACATTAGAGGATGTCCAAAATAATAAAGAAGTTATAGCATTAATAAATGGTTCTCAAAAACAATTAAGTGAACTGGGATATACAGAACATTCAATAAGGCATGTAAGCATTGTATCTAAAAGAGCTGGAAAAATATTAGCTGATTTAGGCTATAGTTCTAAGAGAGTAGAACTTGCAAAAATCGCAGGTTATTTACATGATATAGGTAATTGTGTAAATAGAAGTGATCATGCACAGTCTGGAGCAATATTAGCATATGAAATACTTAAAGAAATGGGAATGGACTTAAATGATAGAACAGAAATAATGACAGCGATAGGAAATCATGATGAAGAAACAGGTGAACCTGTTAGTGATATTTCAGCTGCTTTAATATTAGCAGATAAGTCAGATGTTCATAGGAATAGGGTGGTCAATCCTAATTTACCCAAATTTCATATACATGATAGAGTAAATTATGCTGTTACAGAATCAAATTTGAAATTGAATAGTAAAGATAGAATAATTACATTAAATATAACTATAGACACTAAAATATGTCCAGTTCTTGACTATTTTGAGATATTTTTAAAAAGAACTATGATGAGTAAATATGCAGCTAAATATTTAAAGATTTGGTTTGAGCTTGTTATAAACGGAACAAGATTATTATAAAAATAGGAGGATTTGAAGTGAAAGTTAGAAGAAAATTAGAAATGACATTAATGATACTAATATGTGTGACTGTAATGCTAGTAGGATTTGTTGGAATATATACTAAAAACAAGAACAAATATGCTAATAAGTTACCAAGTTATCAATTGTCATCAGATTTAAAAGGAGCAACATTAATAGAATTAGATGCAGACACATCAACAGATACTGTTTATTATGATTCAGAAGGAAAAAAAGTAGATTCATCAACAGTAACAGATGATAATAAAAGTAATTATACAACATCAGAAGAAAAAGTGAACCCAGATGAAGTATTAACAGAAGAAAATTACGAAGCAACTTTAAAAATATTTAAGGAAAGATTAAAGTTTTTAAAAGCAGACCAATATAATTTAGATTTAGATAAAAAAACAGGAAAGATAGTTTTAACATTTTCAGATGATTATCCAGATGATATAGAATCTATATTACCAATGCAAGGTAAATTAGAATTAATAGATTCTAATACAAATGATGTTATATTAGATTATTCAGGAGTAAAATCTGCAGAAGCTACATACGCATCTACAGAAGATGGCTATTCTGTATATATTACATTAAAACTTAATAAATCAGGAATCGAAAAGATTAATAATATAGAAGGATATAAAAATTCAACTGATGATAATGGTGAGGTAACAACTAATAAATTTAAGCTAGAATTTGATGGTGAAGAGATTGGCGAAATTTCTTATGATGATATGATATTATCTGGGAGTAACCTAAGAGTTACAACAGCAAGCAAAGTTACATCAAGTTCAACTGTAAATTCAAAACTAAATACAGCTACTGTTGTCTCAAAATTAACCACAATGGGAAAAACACCTGTTAAATATAAAATATCTGCAGAAGAATATGTAAATCCAACAGTAAACAAAAATGTTATACTTGGAGTAATGATAGGAATAGCAGTTGTATTAGTGGCTATAAGCATATATTTTATAATAAAATATAAAGTAAAAGGGTTATTAAGTATAATAGGAACTTTTACTAATATAGCATTATTTACAATCCTTATTAGATTAACAAACATATCTATTTCTATGAATTCAATAGCTGGAATAGTAGGACTAATAATTATAAATACTTATTTAATTAATAATATCTTAAAAGAATTAGAAAATAAAGATAAAACATTTGGAGAGAACATAAAAAAGGCATACTTTAATACTATAAATGTCCTAATAATAAGTTTATTCATATTTGGAGTATTTGCATTCAACAAAATGGCTGTAATAAGTGCAATGGGATTATTAATGTTCTGGGGTTGGATAATTGTAGTTTTAGGAAATCTATTATTTACAGCACCAATGCTAGCAATAAGAACTAAGGAGGAAAGATAAAATGAAAAATATATCAGAAAATAAAAAAATAATTGCAATAGTAATATTATTAGTTCTTATAGCAGGAGTTGTTATGCTAGCAGTAAAAGGATTTAATAAAGGATTAACATATCAAGCATCTAAAAGAATAGAAGTAAGCATACCAAAAGGGTATGATAAAAAAGAAGTAAAAGATATTGCAGATGAAGTATTCAGCAACAAAGTTGAAGTTCAAGATATTGAAAAATTAAATCAAATTGTTTCTATAAGAGTTAAAAGCTATACTGATGAAGAATTAGAAAATTTTGAAACAAAAATAGCTGAAAAATATGGGGTAGAAAAAGATGATTTGAGTACACAAAAAATAGATGTACCAACAACAAGAATAGAAGCTATAGTATCACCATATGTATTTTCAGTAACATTAGTAACAGTATTGTCTTTAGTATACATAGTTCTTAGAAATATAAAAAAGAAAGATGTATTAAATAAAGTGATAAAATTATTATTAACATTAATTGTCGTTGCAGGATTATATTTTAGTATTATTTTAATAACACGTATACCTGTAAATGAATATATGATGCCTATTGCATTAACTTTGTATGTAGGAACATTATTAATAACAGTAGAAAAATTGAATAAAAAAGAAGAGTAAGCAATTTGTTATACTTTACCATAATATAAAAATAAATGTGTGATTCAAATCACACATTTATTTTTTAATCTCTACAATTGTTACACCCATTTCACCTTCACCGAAAGTACCATTTCTAAAACTCTTTACATGAGAGTTAGTTTTTAAAAATCTTTGTATACCTTGTCGCAATTTTCCTGTACCTTTACCATGTACGATTCTTATACTTTCTAGACTGCTTAAAGAACAACTATCTAAATATTTATCTACTATTTGAACTGCCTCATCAACATTTAATCCAATCACATTTATTTCATTTGAAATATTTTTTTGAGCTAAATGTAATGTAGATGAAGTTTTTGCAACACTTTGTTTTACGGGATTTGAAAAATCTAGTTCAAGATTACTTATATCAATATTTAACTTTGTGTTTCCAACTTGAACTTGAACTTTATTGTTTTTTACTTGTCCTATTATTATACCTTTCTGATTTAAATTTGTTACAATAACTTTTGTGCCTTTTGGTAAATCGGAAGGAGTTAAATCTCCAGAAACACTGTTATATTTATCAAATTTATTTACAGATTTTAAAGAATCATTTAAATTGTTTCTAAGATTATTTAAATCTTTAATAGTAGTAGAAGAACTAGAATTTACAATATTGTTCATATCTCTAATAATATTAGTAGCATCATCCTTTGCTTTAAGTAAGATATCTCGTGCTTCAATCTTTGCATTTTCTATTATTTCTTTTTCTTTATTTAAAACAGCCGAATGGTCTTTTGAAAGGTCTTCTTTTAGTTTAGAAATTTCATCAGCATCTTTAGCTATTTTTGCCTTTTCTAATTCAATTTCTTTTTTGGTATCATAAATTTCTTTTAAAACATCTTCAATTTTTACATCATTTGAATCTATTAAACTTTCTGCTCTAGCCAAAATTTCATCTGGAAGTCCTAATTTTTTAGATATAGCAAAAGCATTACTTTTTCCAGGAACCCCTAAAATTAAATGATAAGTTGGTTTTAAATTATCAACATCAAATTCAACACTAGAATTCATATATCCTTCATGTGTTAAAGCATAATTTTTTATCTCTGGATAATGTGTAGTAGAAATACAAAGTGAATCTATTGTGTGAAAATATTCTAATATACTAATTGCTAAACTACTTCCTTCTACAGGGTCTGTTCCAGAGCCTAATTCGTCAAGTAAAATCAAGCTATTTGTGGTTGAATTTTTTATAATATCAATTATATTAACCATATGTGAAGAAAAAGTACTAAGTGATTCTTGAATACTCTGTTCATCTCCAATATCTGCGAAAATATTATCAAATACACATATTGAACTGTTTTCATGTGCAGGAATTTGTAGACCGCTATAAGCCATTAATAATATAAGACCTACAGTTTTTAGTGTCACTGTTTTACCACCCGTATTAGGACCTGTTACAACTAAGCAAGAATAATCTTTTCCTAATGGAATAGTAGTAGGAACAACACTATTTTTATCAATTAAAGGATGTCTAGCATCTTTTAATTCAAAATATTTTTCTTTATGTATAGATGGTTCCATACCATCTATACTAATAGAATAGCTAGATTTAGCAAATATAAAGTCAATAATTCCAAGTAAACGAATATTATTTAGCAATTCATTAACATATGGAAAAAGCATAGAAGAAAGTTCTAATAATATTCTTTCTATTTCAATATTTTCTTTTATTTTTAATGTATTAATTTCATTGTTCATATCAAAAATACTTGTAGGCTCAATAAATACGGTTGAACCAGAAGAAGAGATGTCGTGAACAAATCCAGAAATTTGACTTCGATATTCATCCTTTACAGGAATAACAAAACGATTATCTCTAATAGTAATAATTGGATCCATTAAATACTTTGAATATTTACTAGAGTGTATAAAATGATTTAATTTATCTTTAATATTATTTTCTAGAGAACGTTTAGAACGTCTAATAGATGCAAGTGTAGTAGATGCATTATCTTCTAAAGTAAACTCATCCACAATTTTATTAAGAATACTTTTTTCAATTCCAGAATTAACATATAAATTCTTAAAAAATGAAGAAATTGCATTAAAATCATTTGCATCTAGATTTTCAGTTATATTAGTAAAATATGATTGTATTTCATGTGACATCTTTAAGATATTTGCAATATCAAGTAGCTCTTTTGCACTAAGAGAAGAAGAACTATTTAACTTTTTAATGTGCATACTAATATCAGAAAAATCGGTAATAGGTGGAGTACCATATTTATAAATTAAGCTAACAGCTTGTGAAGTCTGTAATTGAAGATGACACACCTCGTCATAATTAAAAGAAGGGGTTAATTTAGCAACCATTTCTTTTCCAATATATGTTCTAGTAAAACTAGATAATTTATCTAAAATCTTATTATATTCTAATTTGTCTAAATATTTTGTATTCATAATAACCTCCGTAACAATATAATTATACAATGTAATAATCGAATTAGCAATAAAACATTATAAATTTACATAAAACACAACAAAAAATAAGCGAATATTAAGTAACTGCCTATCTAAAATATTTCAAATGGAAATTCCTTTCTATAAAAAAATCTTGCAAAAAGATGAACAATCATATACAATATATAAAAATAAAAAGAGGAGAAATTAAATGTCACAAATTATAGATGGAAAAGAATTAGCAAAACATATAAGAGAAGAATTAAAAGAAGAAGTAAAGGAATTAAAAAATGCAGAAATATATCCTAAATTAGCAGTAATAATGGTAGGAGATGACCCAGCATCAAAGGTTTATGTTAGAAATAAAAGCAGAGCATGCGAAGATGTAGGAATAGAATATGAAGAATATTTATTACCAGCAAAAACTACTAGAGAAGAATTGCTAGAATTAATAGAAAAGCTAAATAATGATGAAAGAGTGCATGGAATATTAGTACAAAGTCCTCTGCCAGAAGGATTAGATGCTAATGAAGCTTTTAGAACGATTTTGCCTAAAAAAGATGTAGATGGTTTTCATCCAGTTAATGTTGGAAAATTAAGTTTAAATCAAGATTGTTTTGTTTCATGTACACCATATGGAATAATAAAAATGTTAGAAGCTTATAATGTTCCAATAGAAGGTGCAAATGCAGTAATAATAGGAAGAAGTAATATAGTGGGAAAACCACTTGCACAATGTTTATTAAACAAGAATGCCACAGTAACAATTTGTCATTCAAAAACCAAAAATCTAAAAGAAATAACTAAAAAAGCAGATATATTAATTGCTGCAATTGGAAAACCTAAATTTGTTACTGAAGATATGGTAAAAGAGAATGCAACAGTAATAGATGTAGGAATAAATAGAAATGAAGAAGAAAAATTAGTAGGAGATACAGATTTTGAAAATATAAAAGAAAAAGTAAGCTTTATAACACCAGTTCCAGGTGGCGTTGGACCGATGACAATAGCTATGCTTATGTATAATGTGGTTAAAGCAGCAAAGCAACAGTAACCTGAAACTCAAAAAATGTCGAATGCTGACATACGATTTTTCTTGAAAAAATAAATAATACGTGTATAATAGGAATATAGGGAATAAACTATATTCCTTTTTTATCTATAAGACAACTTAGTAAAAACACAAAAAATAATTTAAATCTTTTTAAAATCCAACTAAAAAGAAAGAAAAGAATGAAAGGAGGATATTTTTGAGCAAAAAAATAAAAATTTTATTGTTAGTAATAGCAAGCATATTACTTTTATTTAGTGTTGCTTTTTTATGGAAAAATAAAAATTATGAATTAGCAGAAGTGAAAGATATAACTACAGATAGTGAATATGTTGATGTGACATACAATAAAGAAGAAAACATTGAAAAGAGTGATGTTCAGGGAATTCTTTATATTGATAAAATAGGATTAATAGCAACAGTAAAAGAAGGAAGCACAAAAGAAATATTAAAGGAATACATAGGACATATATCAGAAACAGCAAAATATGATGGAAATATAGGACTTGCAGCACATAATAGAGCAAATAAGTATTCTTATTTTGCAAGGATAAACGAATTAGAAAATGGAGATATCATAAGATATAAAACAAAATTTTATACTAGAGAATATAAAGTTAATAAAAAATCAGTAATATTAGAAACAGATTGGAAACCATTGGAAGATGATGGAACAAATAAAATAACACTTATAACTTGTATTGCGGGAAAAAGAAATCAAAGATTATGTGTACAAGCAATACAAATATGAAAGAAAGGAATAAAAATAGAATGAAAAACAAAAAAATGAATAAAGTGATATATATTTTCATGATAATGATATTATTTATACAAAATATTTTTGGAGTAGTTGAAGCAGCAACAGAAATTTCGAAGGCAGATTTAAAAAAAGACCATAAAATAACAACCAATTTAGAATTTAAACATCAAGATGGTACATGGCATACTGTTATCGGAAATTATATTTGCTATACAAATAATGGAAAAAAATACCCAGCATATTGTATAAAACATGGAGTGAATGGAGTAGATGAAGCAGGAAATTATACTGTAAATATTTCAAAACTTTTAACAGATGAAAAGATATGGAGAACGATAATAAATGGATATCCATATAAAACACCAGAACAACTGGGAGTGGAAACAGAAGATGATGCTTATATTGCAACAAAACAAGCAATAAATACAGTAATGCTAAATAGAGATGTAAAGAATTTTTATAGAGGAAAAAATATAAAAGGAGAAAAAATTGTTGAGGCGATATATAATATTTCAGAAATAGGAAAAAATGGAACTCAAACAAGAAAAGATGCAAATCTAAAAATTAATAAAAATACAGAGTTATTAAAATATAATGATGAATTATATTATCAAGAATATAAAGTTACATCAAATGTAAATATTTCACAATATACAATTAATGAAATAAGTGGATTCCCAGAAGGATCATACATAACTGACGAAAAAGGAAATAAGAAATGTACATTCTCATCAGGAGAAAAATTTAGAGTTATGATTGGCGAAAAATATCTAGATAAAGATATATCTGGTAATATAAACATATCAGGAAAATGCAAGACATATCCAATATTTTTTGGAGAAGCACCTAGAAGTAATGTTCAAGACTATGCAGTGACATATGATGCATATGGAGAATTTGAAGCAAACCTAAAAGTTATTGATAAAACTAATAATGCAAGCATAAAAGTAGTAAAACAAGACAAAGATACCTTAGAGCCGATTGAAGGGGTTAAATATAAATTATCAAAAGAAAATGGTGAAATTATATCTGTTAAATCAACAGATAAAGATGGAATTATAGAATTTAAAAATCTATATAAAGGAATTTATATATTACAAGAAATTGAAACAGATAAAAATTATATTATTGATGAAAAAAAGTATAATTTAAATTTAGAATATGAACAACAATTTACAAAAGAATTAAATAATGAACACAAAAAAGGAAATTTAAAAATATTAAAGGTGGATAAAGACGATAATGATTTAACATTAGGCGGAATTGAATTTGATTTGATAGATTCTAAGGGAAAAATAGTTAAACACTTAACAACAGATGCGGATGGAGAAGCAGTAGCAAATGATATAAATATAGGAAATTATACATTAAAAGAAACAAAAACTAAAAAAGAATATAAACTAAGTATTGATAAAGACATAATAGTAAAATGGAATGAAACATCTAATATTGTTATAGAAAATGAAAAACAAAAAGGAAGAATTGAAATATATAAAGAAGATGAAGAAAATGAGCAGATAAAAATTCCAGGAGTAGAATTTTATGTTATGGATAACAAAAATAACATTGTAGAAAAACTTATAACAGATTCAAAAGGATATGCAATTACTAGTAGATTAGTAGTAGGAGATTATTATTTAAAAGAAATAAAAACAGGGAAAGAATATGTTTTAGATACTGAATTAAAGAAAATAAAAATAGATAATGATAAAACAACTACAGTAAAAATAACAAATAGAAAAAAGAAAGGAAAAATCAGTATAAGAAAAACAAGCTCAATGGAAAGTAGATTTTTAGGAATAAAAAAAGGACAAAATATATCAGGGGTGGTCTTTAATATATATGATAGCAATGGAAAAATTGTTGATGAAATAACAACAGATGAAAATGGTCAAGCAATTTCAAAAGATTTAGATATAGGCAGATATAAAATAAAAGAAAAAGAAAGTAATGAAAATTATTTGATGAATGAACAAGAAGTTATAATAACAATAGAAAAAGATGGTGAAATAAAAATAGTAAATATAGAAAATGAACCTATCATACCTAAGTTGGAAATAGAAAAAAGAGGACCTGAGCAAGTTTGTACTAATGAAGAAATTGAATATGAATTTGATATAAGGAATAATGGAAATGTAGAATTAACAGACTTTACATGGATAGAATATCTACCATATGAAAAAACAGATATTAAGAAAATGAGTACAGGAACTTATAATGAAAACATCAATTATAATATTTACTATAAAACAAATAAAAACGATTATAAATTATTAAAAACTGTAAACTCACAAAAAGATGAATATATAGATTTTGATTTTATAGGACTAGAAAAAAATGAAATAGTAACTGAAATAAAATATGAATTTGGAAAAGTGATGGCAGGATTTAAAAATAATACAAAACCAAAGATTATAGTTAAATCAAAAGATAAATTAAAAAATGGAGAAATAATTGAAAATAATACAGAATTAACAGGTAAGTTTAAAGAGCAGACAATAAAAGATATAGCTAATGTAAAAACCATGTTAAAAGAAATACAAATAGCAAAAAAATTACCAAGAACAGGAAAATGATAAAAATTGTCAAAAAGTATTGAAAAGAAAAATAAAAAGTTATAAAATTAATAAAAGGAGAATAAATATGGAAGAGAAACTTTTAAAAGAAATATTAAATAAATTAAATGTGTTAGAAATAAAGGTAGATAAATTAGAAGAAAAAGTAAACAAAATAGATAAGTTAGAAGAGAAAATAAATAAAATAGATAAGTTAGAAGAGAAAATAAATAAAATAGATAAGTTAGAAGAGAAAGTAAATAAAATAGATAAGTTAGAAGAGAAAATAAATAAAATAGATAAGCTAGAAGAAAAAGTAAGTAAAATAGATTCAATGGAAATAGAATTAAAAAGATTAAATAAAAAATTAGATGATTATATAGAAGTAGAAAAAAATCATTATAAATCAACATGTAATGAATTCGACAAGATTAATAAAAAGATTGATTCTAATTTTGTATACTTGGATAAAAAAATAGATAATACAAAAGATAAAATTGTAACAGAAACAATTGATGTTTTAGAATCATTTTCAATTAATATTTCAAATGCAATAGAAAATGTTGACAGCAAAATAAATACAGAATCAAAAGAAAGACAATACCAAATTGAAAGGTTAAATAATTTAACAGAATATGATAAAATCGTATTAAGAAATCTTGAAAGCAGAATAAGTATATTGGAAGAAGAATCACAAGATTATAGAAGAGCAACAAATTAAATAGAAATAAAAAGTCAAATATTTTTATAAAACATTTGACTTTTTTATTGTTTTAATAGATAATAAGTGTGTTAATACAAAAAGATAAAATTATAAGATACTTAGGAGGAATTTTGAAATGTACATGTTTAATAGAATAACAGTTAATCCACAATTACCTAAAAGGATTAATAGACTTTCAGAAATAGCAAATAACCTTTGGTGGTCTTGGAATACAGAATTTTTAAAAATCTTTAAAGAAATAGATATAGACTTATGGGAAAGAGTAGATAAAAATCCTGTAAAGTTTTTAAAATTAGTATCGCAAGAAAAATTAGAACAAGCATCTATAAATCAACAAGTATTAAAACAATATGATAAGATTGTTAATGACTTTGATGGTTATATGAATAGTAAAAATACTTGGTTTTCTAAAAAATATCCAAACAATAAAAATGATATAATAGCATATTTTTCAGCAGAATATGGATTAGATGAAACAATTCCTATTTACTCAGGTGGATTAGGAATTTTATCTGGTGATCACTTAAAATCAGCAAGTGACTTAGGAATTCCTTTAGTTGCTGTTGGTTTACTATATAAAAATGGATATTTTCATCAAAAAATAGATGGTTATGGAAATCAACAAAGTATTTATAAAGATATAGATTTAATGAATCTTCCAATAAATCCAGTTAAAGACGAAAAAGGAGAAGAATTAAAAGTATTATTAAAACTTCCTGGAAAAAATTTATATTTAAAAGTTTGGAAAATAAATGTTGGAAGAATAACATTGTATTTGTTAGACTCAGATATACCGGAAAATACAGATGAAGATTATAGAAATATTACACTTAGACTTTATGGTGGAGACCAAGAAATGAGAATAAAACAAGAAATTGTTTTAGGAATGGGTGGAGTCAATCTATTAAGAACTTTAGGATTAGACCCTAATATATATCATATGAATGAGGGCCACTCATCATTCTTATTACTTGAAGTAATAAAAAATATAATAAAAGAAAAGAAAGTTTCATTCGATATTGCAAGAGATATAACGAGTGCAAAAACAGTATTTACAACACATACACCTGTACCAGCTGGTAATGATATATTTCCAATGGAATTAGTTGAAAAATACTTCAAAGGATATTGGACAAAACTTGGAATTGATAAAGATACATTTTTACACTTGGGTACAAAGCCAAATGATACATTAGACTCTGGCTTTAATATGGGAATACTAGCACTAAAAATAGCAGGAAAGAAAAATGGAGTAAGTAAATTACATGGAGCAGTATCAAGAGAATTGTTTGGTGATGTATGGCCAGCAATTGCAGCAAATGAATCACCAATAACATATGTTACAAATGGTATCCATACATGCACATGGTTAGCACCTAACTTAAAAGAATTATATAATAAATATTTGATTCCATATTGGCAAGATAATATACAAATCCAAGAAACTTGGAAAAAAATTGATAATATACCAAATGAAAGATTATGGGAAGAACATCAAGCAAGAAAAAATAAATTATTAAAATTAGTAAAAGAAAATGTAACTAATAACATGAAAGAAAATGGAATTAGTTATGAAGAAATAAATGAAATAACATCAAAATTAAATCCTAATGCATTAACTATAGGATTTGCAAGAAGATTTGCAACATATAAAAGAGCAACATTAATATTTAGAGATTTAGAAAGAATAACACAAATATTAAACAATACAGAAAAGCCTGTACAATTAATTTTTGCAGGAAAAGCACATCCAGCAGACAAAGAAGGTCAAGAATTAATAAGATATATAAAAGAAATATCAATGAAACCGCAATTCAAAGGAAAAATATTTGTTTTAGAAAACTATAATATAGGAATAGCAAGATACCTAGTTAGTGGAGTTGATGTGTGGTTAAATAATCCAAGAAGACCAATGGAAGCTTCAGGAACAAGTGGACAAAAAGCATCTGTAAATGGAGTAATAAACTTTAGTGTACTAGATGGATGGTGGGCAGAAGGATATGATTCTAAAAATGGATGGACAATAGGAACTAATGATGAATATAGTTCTTATGATATACAAGATGATGCAGATTCAAATAGCATGTATACAACACTAGAAAATAAAATAATACCAACATACTATAATAAAGATTCAAGCGGAATATCCGAAAAATGGGTAAGAATAATGAAAAACTCTATAATCTCTACAGGAGGAAGATATAGCACATCAAGGATGTTATGTGATTATACAGATAGATTATATATGCCATTAATTGATGTATATAAAAAATATTATTCAGATTTATCAGAAGTTGCTAATCTTAATGAATGGAAAACCAAAATGCAAATAAATTGGGAAAAAATAAAAATAGAACAATTAAACAATATGGATAATATTTCAATAGATGCAGGAAACAAAATAGAAGTTACATGCAAAGTAATATTACCAGATATTTCAGCAGATAATATAACAGTTGAAACTTATGCTGGAAGAATTACAGATAAAGGAACAATAGAAAACATAACAATTATGCCTATGGACTTAATAGAAAAAAATGAAGAAAAAAGAGAATATATATATAAAGCAAAATTAGAACTAACAACAGGAGGAAACTACGGATATACATTTAGAGTTATGCCAAAACATAATATGATATTAGATCCAGAAAATCTAAATCTAATAAAATGGATAACAGCATAGGAAAAAATATAAAAATTAAAATAAAATTATTAAAAAACTTGAACAACTAGTAATTAATGTGTTATACTATATAGGATTTTTTAAAGAAAGAGGGAATAAAAAGTGAAAAAAGAAAATTTAAGAAAGACAAGAATCGTATGTACTATAGGACCAGCAAGTGAAAGTGAAGAAATGTTAACAAAATTAGTAAATGCAGGTATGAATGTAGCAAGAATAAACTTTTCACATGGTGGATATGAAGAAAATGCTACAAAAATAGCAACAATCAAAAAAGTAAGAGAAACATTAGGAAAACCTATTCCTTTATGCTTAGATACAAAAGGACCTGAAATAAGAACTGGTAAACAAGAATCAGGAGATGAAAAAGTAACAATAACAGAAGGACAAAAATTTACATTCCTTTATGAAGATGTTATAGGAAATGAAACAAAAACATCTATTAGTTATAAAGGATTATCAGAAGATGTTAAACCAGGATCTACAATATTAGTAGATGATGGAGCAATAGAATTTAGAGTAGATGAAATAGTTGGTAAAGATGTTGTTTGTACAGCATTAAACACAGGAAAATTAGGAAGTAGAAAAACAGTTAATGTTCCTGGATTAAAATTAAACTTACCAGCATTATCAGAAAAAGACATAAATGACTTAACAAATGGTGTAAAAGCAGGATTTGATTATATATTTGCTTCATTTGTAAGAAGAGCAGATGATTTACATCAAATGAGAAAATTATTAGATGATAACGGTGGACAAAATATTAAAATAATATCTAAAATAGAAAGCCAAGAAGGAATAGACAACTTTGAAGAAATATTAGAATTATCTGATGGTATAATGGTAGCTCGTGGTGACATGGCTGTAGAAGTACCATTTGAACAAGTACCAGTAGTTCAAAAACGTTTTATAAGAAGATGTAACGAAGTTGGAAAACCAGTAATCACAGCAACACAAATGCTAGAATCAATGAGCACAAACCCAAGAGCAACAAGAGCAGAAGTAAGCGATGTTGCTAATGCAGTTTATGATAGAACAGGAGCAATAATGCTTTCTGGAGAATCAGCAATGGGTAAACATCCAGCCTTATGTGTAAAAACAATGGATAAAATATCTAAAGCAGTTGAAGAAGATATAAAATACTGGAAGAGATTTAGTAATACAGAACTAGATATGTCAAGAGAAGATATTAAAAGACATGTAGCATATATAGCAACAGCAACAGCTAAAAACTTAAAAGCAGATGCAATTATTGCATACACACATGAAGGAAATTCAGCAAGAAGATTAGCTGGAATGGGACCAGAATGCCCAATATTAGCTATCACAGATGATGAAAAAACATATCATCAATTAGGATTGTCATGGAATGTATTCCCAGTATTAGTAGAAGGAAAAGCTAATATAGATGAAACAATAGAAGCTGGAATAGAAAAATTAAAAGAAGATATTTTAGAAAAAGGTGATGTAGTAGTTATATCAGGAGGAGCTAAAATATTAAACAATAGTACAGAAAATCAAGTAATTGATGGAGTATTAAAAATCTAAGAAACGGTCAATAGGGACGGAGAATTTTGACAACACAAAAAACAAAAAAGACAGAGAAATCTGTCTTTTTTTGTTACATCTTTAAATAAATAAGAATAATATATATTATGAAGGAGGAATAAGAATGTTTTGTAAAAATAATGGCTATTTTACTCGTCATTGTCATAACTGTTCTAATATGAAATTTGACGAATGTGAAATGGAAACTAAATGTACAGATGTATTTAATTATTATGATTCAATGAAAGATAATTGCTCTTGTGGATTTGAAGATGAATTTAATGTATTTCCAGAAAATCCAATGTATGGTCAAAGCTATGTGCCAATACAAAAAATGAACAAAGTATTTAAACCAGAAATAGGTTTAAAACATGGAACAATATTTCCAGAATTAGTTAGCAATTATTGCCCAAATCAATCTATAGAAGAAGTGGAGTATATAAAAGCTACAAATAAAATAGGAGAGGGGTGTAATGAATAATGAATACAGAATGCGAAAATGAAACAAATAGAAGAAAAATGGCAATGCAAATACGAGCATACCAATTTGCCATAACAGATATATCATTATATCTAAACACTCACCCAGAAGATGAAAAAGCACTTTGCTTACACAGAGAATATTGTAAAATGTTTAAGGAATTAAGAGATAAATATCAAAAAATATATGGGCCACTAACAATAGAATGCCCATGCAACAAATGGAGATGGCTAGAAGAGCCATGGCCATGGGAGAGGGGGAATTTTTAATGTGGACATATAACAAAATGTTACAATATCCAATAAATATAAAATGTAAAAATCCAAGATTAGCAAAAGTAATAATATCACAATATGGAGGACCAGATGGAGAACTTGGAGCATCACTTAGATATTTATCACAAAGATTTGGTATGCCAGATCAAAAAGCAAAAGCAACACTAAATGATATAGGTACAGAGGAATTGGCTCACTTAGAAATGGTTGGAGCGTTAGTGCATCAATTAACAGATGGAGCTTCACCAGAAGAAATAGAAAAAGCAGGATTAGGCCCTTACTATACAGATCATGGTTGGGGAGTATATCCTCAAGCAGCAGCAGGATATCCGTTTGATGCAAATTGCTTGGCAGTAAAAGGCGATCCTATAGCTGATTTACAAGAAGACTTGGCAGCTGAACAAAAAGCTAGAGCAACATATGAAAAACTAATAGACTTATGCTCTGATGAACCAGAAGTAGTAGATGTTTTAAGATATTTAAGAGAAAGAGAAGTAGTTCATTTTCAAAGATTTGGTGAAGCATTAAGAGGAGTACAAGATAAATTAGCACAAAAGAAATATTATATGAATAATTTAGTAGATAATATGAACCAAGAAATAAGTACAGAAAATTGTAAATGTGAAAATAATTAAAAAGACTTAATAAAATAGTAAAAAACTCTTGCATTTGTAAGAGTTTTTTGTTATAATATCATAGTTAATAATAATCACATAAAGTTAGTTGATGTTAGTGCCTTATTTAAAGATAAAATAGGTTAGCAAAAATGTAAGCTTTGTGGAAGAAAAAACTAAAGGAGGAATTTAAAATGGCAGTAGTTGCAATGAAACAATTACTAGAAGCAGGTGTTCACTTCGGACATCAAACTAGAAGATGGGATCCTAAAATGGCTGAATACATATTTCAAGCTAGAAACGGAATCCATATTATCGATTTACAAAAGACTTCAAAGAAAATAGACGAAGCATATAACTTCGTTAAAGAACAAGTTGAAGAAGGAAAAACAGTTCTATTTGTAGGAACTAAAAAACAAGCACAAGAATGTATGAAAGAAGCAGCAATAACTTCTGGAATGTACTATGTTGATCAAAGATGGTTAGGAGGAATGTTAACAAACTTCAAAACTATCAGAAAAAGAGTAGAAAGATTAAAAGCATTAGAAACAATGCAAGAAGATGGAACATTTGAAGTTCTACCTAAAAAAGAAGTAATAAAATTAAAGAAAGAAATGGCTAAATTAGAAAACAACTTAGGAGGAATAAAAGACATGGAAGAAATACCAGGTGTTTTATTCATAGTAGATCCTAAAAAAGAAAATATAGCTATATTAGAAGCTAAAAAATTAGGAATACCAGTTGTTGGTTTAGTAGATACAAACTGTAGCCCAGAAAATATTGATTATGTTATACCTGGAAACGATGATGCTATTCGTTCTGTAAAATTAATAGCACAAGTTATAGCAAATGCTTGTATAGAAGGAAAACAAGGAGAAGCTATGGATTTAAATCCAGAAACAGCAACAGAAGAAGCTGAATCAATTGAAGAAGTTGTATCAAACGAAGAAGCAGTTGTAGAAGAATAATAGTCAATTATATAAAAGATTGTAGGGGCGGACGACTCTGTCCGGCCCTATTTTAAATTATAAATATTTTTAATGTGTTATACACATTAATATAAAATTAAGGAGGAAAAATTAATGATAACAGCAAGTCAAGTAAAAGATTTAAGAGAAAAAACAGGTGCAGGAATGATGGACTGTAAAAAAGTTTTAACAGAGACAGATGGAGATATGGAAAAAGCTATTGAATTATTAAGAGAAAGAGGAATAGCTAAAGCAGCTAAAAAATCTGATAGAATAGCAGCAGAAGGAATTGTTGCAGCATATGTATCTGAAGACGGAAAAGTTGGAGCAGTAGTTGAAGTAAACTCAGAAACAGACTTCGTTGCAAAAAATGAAGAATTTAAAACATTTGTTGAAGATGTTGCAGAACAAATAGCAAAAGAAAATCCAGCAAATGTTGAAGAATTACTTGAACAAACATCAATAAAAGATTCAAACAAAACAGTAAAAGAAGTTTTAACAGACAAAATTGCTAAAATCGGTGAAAACATGACTATAAGAAGATTCGAAAGATTCGAATCAAACGGTTTAGTAGAAAAATATATACATGGAGATGGAAAAATCGGTGTATTAGTAGATATAGAAAATGGAGATGCAGAACTTGCAAAAGATATATGTATGCAAATAGCAGCAGCAAAACCAGAATTCTTAGACAGAGAAGCTGTACCACAAGAAAGATTAGATAAAGAAATGGAAATTCTAAAAGCACAAGCTATGAATGAAGGAAAACCAGAAGCAATAGCTGAAAAAATAGTTCAAGGTAGAGTTGGAAAATTCTATAGTGAAATATGCTTAGTAGAACAAGAATTTGTTAAAAACCCAGACTTAAAAGTTAAAGAATTACTTTCTTCAAAGAATGCAAAAATAAATAGATTTGCAAGATTTGAAAAAGGTGAAGGAATAGAGAAAAAAGAAGAAAACTTTGCAGAAGAAGTAATGAAACAAATAAAATAAAAGTTCAAAAAATGGGAGTACATATATGTGTGCTCCTAATTTTTTTAATAAATGAATAAAAAAAAGGAAATTCTGCATTAAATCTTGCATTTTTATTGTTATTTTATTAAAATAGTGATATATTACATATGTTAAAAAATAAAAGTATTATTGAAAAATACAACATTGGAGGTTTTTATGGGATTATTTAAATCATACAGCGAAAAAGAAGTAAAAAGAGTTATGCCTATAGTTAAAAAAATAAATGAATTAGAACCAGAAATGGAAAAATTATCAGATAAAGAACTACAAGCAAAAACTCCAGAATTTAAAGAAAGATTAGCAAATGGAGAAACTCTAGATGCTCTTTTACCAGAAGCATTTGCGGTAGCTCGTGAAGCATCAAAAAGAGTATTAGGAATGAGACATTTTGATGTGCAATTGATAGGTGGTATAATATTACACCAAGGTAGAATTGCAGAAATGAAAACCGGTGAAGGAAAAACATTAGTTGCGACACTTCCAGTATACTTAAATGCACTTACAGGAAAAGGTGTACATGTTATTACAGTAAACGACTACCTAGCAAAAAGAGATAGTGAATGGATGGGAAAACTATATAAATTCTTAGGTTTATCTGTTGGATTATGTATAAGTGGCATGGAAGCAGATGAAAAACGTGCAGCCTATGCAGCAGATGTAACTTATGGAACAAACAATGAGTTTGGATTTGACTATTTAAGAGACAATATGGTTATATACAAAGAACAAGCAGTTCAAAGAGAACTAAATTACGCAATTGTCGATGAAATTGATAGTATTTTAATAGATGAAGCAAGAACACCATTAATAATATCAGGTAGAGCTAATAAATCTTCAGAATTATATGTTAAAGCAGATACATTTGTTAAAAAGTTACAACCAAAAGTAATAGTAGAAGAAGATGTAAAAGACTTAGAACAAGCAGAAGACAATGAAAAATATGATTATATAGTAGATTTAAAAGCTAAATCAGCATCACTAACACAAAAAGGTACAAAAAAGGCAGAAGAAGAATTTAGAGTAGAAAATTTAAATGATTTAGACAATTCAGAATTAGTGCATCATATAAATCAAGCATTACGTGCTAATGGTGTTATGAAAAAAGATATAGACTATATCGTAAAAGATGGAGAAGTTTTAATTGTTGATGAATTTACAGGAAGAATTATGTATGGAAGAAGATACAACAATGGATTACATCAAGCAATTGAAGCAAAAGAACATGTAAAAATAGCAGATGAATCTAAAACATTGGCAACAATTACATTCCAAAATTACTTTAGAATGTATGACAAATTATCTGGTATGACAGGTACTGCAATGACAGAAGAAGATGAATTCCAAGAAATTTATAAATTAGATGTAATAGCAATACCAACAAATAAACCAATGGTAAGAAAAGACCATAATGACGTTATATACAAAAATGAAAATGCAAAATTCAGAGCTGTAGTAGAAGATATAAAAGAAAGCAACAAAAAAGGACAACCAGTATTAGTTGGTACAGTTTCAGTAGATAAATCAGAAAAATTAAGTAAAATTTTACAAAAAGAAGGAATAAGACATCAAGTATTAAATGCTAAATATCATGAAAAAGAAGCTGCAATAGTAGCACAAGCAGGTAAATATGGAGCAGTAACAATATCAACAAATATGGCTGGACGTGGTACTGATATTATGCTTGGAGGAAATAGTGAATTCCTAGCAAAAGAAGAAATGAGAAAAAATAAATACTCAGAAGAAATGATAGAAGCTGCAAACTCTTTTAATGAAACAGACGATGAAAATATATTAAAAGCAAGAAAAGAATTTAAAAGATTAAAAGAAAAGTTTGATGAAGAAATAGAAGAAGAAAGAACAAAAGTAATAGATGCTGGTGGATTAAAAATCATAGGTACAGAAAGACACGAATCAAGAAGAATTGATAATCAGCTTCGTGGACGTAGTGGACGTCAAGGAGAT
>OIYG01000913.1_pt1 | contig 25136 bp, 51 predicted proteins | sample 1587861 | NCBI WGS metagenome assembly OIYG01 (sample SAMN03283272) | human gut metagenome | biome: human-associated habitat; material: feces | host: Homo sapiens | place: Peru | collected 2012 | reverse complement strand
TATATTCATTGCTGCCGCGTGCTTTATCAACTTGCGGACAACGCACAACAACGCAAACAGTACATGCGGGAAGCCAAAGAATGGACAAGTAGAAAGGTATAAAGAGGAAGGGCAAAACCCTTCCTTTTTTAGCGTATAGGCGAACATACGTTCGGCGAACATATGTTCGTATAATGATATATGCGCATTTATTCATATAAATATATAAACATATGAACAGTCATTCATATGAACAACCATTCATACATACAAAGGATGAATATTCATACATGTATATACAATGTATGCTTTGGCCATATTTATACCAGAAAGGACAAAAATTTTTTCCTTATGTTAAACATAAAGAAGAAAAACTTGCGCATTTATGCATTTTATGCTATAATAAGGCGAAGCCAATAGAAAGAAGGTATTTACCATGTATAACTATGCACCCACTGCACCACTTTACCACGCTAAAGCGCCCACTCACCATGTCAATATGCGCCGTCTGCGCCTGCGCCACGCCCACTATAGTATTATTAACTGGCAGGGCGCGGGGCATTACGGTTGCGAGCTGGGCTGGAAGCTGCTGAAGCTGCTATTGGTTGGAGCTGGAGCTGCTTCCTTCCCGGTAGCTGTAGTGTTGTGGTGGTTCGGCGTTATTTAACGCCGAGCTGCATTTGATTTTCCTTATGTTAGACATAAAGAAAAAAGACTTTACAAAATCCCAAAACTGTTATACAATATAATCAACCCGAAAGGGTACAATTTAGAAAGAAGGCTTGACCACGATGATGAACGCCGCCGCGATGCGCAAAATCACTGAAGATGCCCGTTTGGATTTAGGCACTCAAACCATAGACCAGTGGATGGAAACCTATGCCATTCCCGAAATGAAAGAGCGAGCTGAGCTTGGATTTTCTAATTACGTGGTTAGTAATTTTCCCACCTTTCGCGCTACAGAAACCAATAAGCAACTTTGCCAATATACCGGAAGGATTCTCAACGAAAACGGATACGATTATAGCACCAACAAAGAAAAAACCAAAATTACAATGATTTACTGGTAAGGCGCAAGCCTTACCATTTTATTTCCTTTTTCCTTATGTTAAACATAAAGAAAAAGTCCTTGCAATTCTCCCAAAACTATGCTATCATATAATCGTTCCAAAGGAACACACCAATTACATTCTGAAAGGGGTTTGTACTATGTTTAGCGCTTACTATGCTCCCGCCACCGTTTCCAAAGGGTATTTTGTTGATTCTGCTCTGCGCTCCACTTCCCGCCGTCTTTTGAAATACTTGGGCTGCGTTAATATCCAAATTTCAAAAGTGGAAGGCAACCGCTTTTATCTTTCCTTTACCGCTCCGAACTATCCCGAAACCTTGAGCAAAATTGAATTGGTTTTGGCCGCTTACGTCTAAGCGGCCACCTATTTCATTTTCTTTTTCCTTATGTTAGACATAAAGAAAAATCCCTTGCGCAAAACCCAAAACCATGATATACTTATATCGTTCCAAAGGGGAACAGAAATAATGAAAGGTGGTCATACCATGATTAACGTTCGCACTATTCGCAAGCTCTCTAATAACGACGGTCTCACTCTCAAAAAAGGCAAGAAAATCGCCTACAAAACCGGTTGGCAGGTGGCCGACCATGGTGTAGAATGCACCACGCCGGAAGCTGCTATCAAAGCTGTGCGCGAGCTGGGCGGCGATTGTGGTATCTGGTATAGCGATGGAATTTACTACATTGACCATAGCTTCCGTGTCGATACTAAAAAACAGGCGCTGGAAATTGGGCGGCGGCACAATCAGATTTCCGTTCTCGGTTGGCGTAAAATGAATCTGGCGTATTGTTAATACGCCACCCCTATTTTCCTTATGTTAAACATAAGGAAAAACATATTGACAACGTTATCCCATTTTAGTATAATACAATTACCAAATAACGAAAGGGGTTTTCACCATGACAAACTACTACTACATCCACAACGAACACGGCTACCTTGTCACCTATGACGAAATGATTGAAATTTGCCGCGACGAATACGATTGCGATGACCCTACTAATTGTCTGAACTGGAAGGAATATTTCACCAAAACAAGATATGTTGTGCCTTGCGAATAAGCAAGGCCATATTTTCCTTATGTTAAACATAAAGAAAAAGGTCTTGCGCTTTCCGTGCTGTTGTGCTATTATATAGGTGTCCTAAGGGACAGGAAATATTGAAAGGTGGTTTTTGGTATGTTTGATTCCCGTGAGTATCTTTTGGATGAAATCGCTCTGTTTGCCAATTCCAACGAAACTCTTTATCGTGACACCTTCAAACCCATTATTGACGACGGCGGTTTGTGGGGCGTGTATGCGGCGTGGGAAATTGCGGCGCGAGCTGCGGTTGTAAGCTACATCAAAAATAACTTTTCGGTGGAACTGGAACAGGCAAACGCAATCGCGGAAAAACTTTTCACTAAAGAGGATATTACGGAGCTGGCCGATTCCTTCATTATCTACTACGAGGAAGAAATGGAAGAATCACGAATCAAATCCATTGAAGAACACAAGGCAAAAATGAAGGAACTTTTTGGGGAGTAAAATCCCCAATTTCATTTTTGTTTTCCTTATGTTAAACATAAAGAAAAAAAGATTGCATTTTTCCCTTTAATATAGTATACTTATATCGTCCAAAAGGATATACCAATTTTAGAAAGAAGGTTTCTACTATGACAAAGGTTTCGGAACTCGTCTTTTCCAATCACTGTTTGCAGGAACGTCTTTACCGCATCAATCTAATTGAGGAAAAAATTGGTTATGGGCAGATTGTAAAAGAATCCTATTGGCGCGGCAGTTATCATTTCCTAACTGATACAGGCGTGGCATTTGTTGTTGATAATGATAAGCATTATATCATTACTCTTTATTTGGTAGATGAAGGACAAGCAAATCGTTTGTACGGCGGGAAAATTCCTAAAAGTTTGCAAAAGAAAATCAGTAAAAATATTTCAATGGGATATGTAAAATTGAGGGATTAAAATCCCTCCCCCCCATTCTTCCTTATGTTAAACATAAAGAAAACCATATTGACACTTATATGCCAATGTAATATAATTGTATCATCAAAGAAAGGGGTTGAAAGTATGGATTGGGATACAATGATAATGTATTATGATTATTATGACGAATGTGTTTATGAAGGAATTGAGCCAAAGAACTTTTGGGATTGGTATTATGAAGGAGAATAATTCTCCTTCTTGTTTTTTCCTTATGTTAAACATAAAGAATCTTCCCTTTACAAAAATTCCAATCTGTGTTATTATATATACGTTCCCAGAAGGGAGCAACAAAAACGAAAGGTGGTTTTCACTATGACGACTTCTTCTACCTTCTACTTTGACCGCGCTAACAATGGTTATGTATTCCGCCGTATGAACCGTACAGAATGGTATGAGACTTCTCACCTAATCCGTCGCTTCTGCCTGACTGATGGAATGGTGTTGGGGAGCTGGCGCGAGAAGCAGTTCTTCATGCTTTACACCGGCTATAAAGGCTATGGGGTAGAAGTTTCGCCGTTGGATTCCACAGCAGGTAGCTACATTACAAGCTGCCGCCGCATTTACCAGCTGGCCAGAGACGAAAAAGAACGGCAGACCCAGTTGGAAAATGCACGCGAATGGTATAACAAATATGTTAAGGCTCATTGAGCCTTAATTTTATTTTCTTCCTTATGTTAAACATAAAGAATTTGGTATTGCATTTTATTCCCCGATATGATACTATATAGGTGTTCCAAGGGGAACGAAATAAAGAGAAGGACGGTGCAAACTATGTATACTAAAATTGATAAGCGGCAGGCGCGCAAACTCTGGAATGAGGGCAAGAACTTTACTATGGTATCTTGCAATCTGCGGCCAGAATATGGAATCAATGTAAATTCTGCGAGCTGGAAGCAGCTCAAAGACTTTGATAAGCTCATCAACGAGTTTAGCTATTATAACTGCGGAGACTCTGAGCGTGGCCGCTATCCTGCGTTCTATGTGGAGCTGTAAAGCTCCACCTATATTCTTTATGTTAAACATAAGGAAGCTGGCATTGACACAAACAAAAACTTTTGATATTATATAGATGTTCTGAGGAACAAGAAAGGAAGTAGAAGGTATGACGATTGGTGCTTGGTTTTTGGTTATTCTCTTAAGTATTCTTGGAATTGGTATTACCGTATTTTGTTTTCTTGAAGAAGAAAAAACTTGGGGACTGATAACTATACTAATTACCATTATTGTAATTGGTGGTCTAATCCTTGGTTTGTCTTGGTTCTATAATAATACTGGCTCTGGCCTTCGTGCAATGAAAGACCAGCAAAGCAATCTTAACAACGGCATTAACCGCGACATTAAAGTTATTGAAAGCGACGGTTTTGTTTCCTACGAATTTAGCGGCAAGGCTGATTTGGAAATGCATGATGATTATGTTGTATTTGAAAGTGATGGAAAGCGCACCATTATTTATAAGAGTTATACCAGCACGATTGTAATTACGGAAATTGATTAAAGGGAGATTTTCTCCCTTCCTTAAATTCTTTATGTTAAACATAAAGAAAAAATAATTGACACAAAAATAATTTTCTGTTATAATCTTTTTATGAAAGGGGTTGAAAGATATGGATAATTCAAAGTACCCTATGATTTTTGGTCAAGGCGAGCGATTGGGATACTACGCCTATGTGTTGGACTGGAATAGTTGTTGCGTCAAGTTGCGCATTCCTGTTGGTATGTTTACATTTTTCTATGATGAATGGTATAGCTGGGATGAAGCTATGGAGCTGTATAATTTTGAAGGAGTTGAGCTGTAATGACAAATTTTGAGAGAGAAGAACAAGAAATTCTGACGGAAGCTGCAAGCACGAAAGCTAATATTTTCCGTATGATTAAAGACCAGCTGCTAACGGAAGAAGAAGGCTACTTATGGCTTAACGACAAGCTGTTAATGCTCCAAAAGCGTTGGTTCCAGCTCCATCGCAAGCTGGTGGAAGGTTAAACCTTCCGCCTAAATTCCTTATGTTAAACATAAAGAAACGAGTCTTGTATTTTTCCGCAAATTATGTTATTATCTAATTGTTCCAAGAGGAACAGAAAGGAAGTATAGATATGGGACATATTGATAAGAACTTCTACAAGCGGATTTGGCAAAATGCGGTGCAATTCCAGAACGAAACCGTCGGTATGAACAATGACTTGTATAAGTTCCTCCAGTGGGTCAGCAAGCAAGCTGGCCGCAAGGACATTTACAAGTGGGCTGATGCCGTCAACAACTACGCCGCAGGCCGCTACACTGTGGAAACCTTCGTAAAAGGCCGTAATGTGGTTGTGTATGTGGGCGATGAGGTTGATAACATCTTCTGCCGCGGTTCTGCTCATTGTAGCAAAGATGACCACTTTGATTCTAATGTTGGCCGCGCCATTGCACTGTATCGTGCGCTTTCCAGTCTGGAAGATGGCAAGGATGATAGTGGTATCTATAATTCCAAGCGAACCGACCTTGAACCGCCTTTTGACATCTAACGGAAATGGGGATTTTCCCCATTTCATTTAATTCTTTATGTTAAACATACAGAAAACCGTATTGACAATTTTCCCCCAAAATGATATTATATCACTGTTCCAATAAGGAACAAGGAAGGAGAAATACCATGTATACCGAAAATGTTGAAGTCCTTAAAAAGGTTTTGGCTTCCCGTGTTCAGCGCCTGACGCAGGTATCTGTTGAAGTCAACAATCTTTCCAAAGAGGTCGGCGCGCTTGCGGGCACAATGCAACGGTTAGGTGTCCCGCTGGAAGAAGTTAGCAAAATTATCGCAGACAACTCTACGCTTTAAGAAAGGAAGCTGGAACTATGAATACTATTGGTCAGTGGGCAGCTAGGATTAACAGCAAATACAAAGAAAACGTCATCTGCACCTATCGCAAGCAGAAGAAAATCCGTGTTGTTCTTTGGAACGATTACGGTATTATGACGTGGGGCGATGCCTATTGCAAAAAGGGAGACCAATTTGATATTAACATTGGCCGCGCAATTGCAATTGCGAAAGCACTAGAACTTCCCCTACATCCAGACCTAATGCCAATTAAGACGGAGTAATTCCGTCTTTTATTTTTCTTTATGTTAAACATAAAGAAAATCTTATTGACACAAATACCGCCTTCTGTTATACTAACATTGTTCCTAAGGGAACGAAATAAATAAAAAGGTGGAGAGAATAATGACCAACACTTACAACGAAATTTATACCAAGGTTTCTTCTAAGAACTGCACGGTGGAAGAACTTCAGAAAATCATCTGGAAGTATGCAAGTGAAAAAATGATGGAAATCCTCAAGTCTGGCAAGGTAGATGTTAATCTTGTTAAGACCCTCATTAACTATCGTGGCAACAGTTACGGCGCACACGCTATGTTACTGGATATGGAATTCGGTGGTTTGTATGGAGATATTCACGACTTTATTATGAAGTATGCAAGCGCGCACGAAAATTCTTGGCACGGCACCACTTGTTGTTATGACTTCAAAGATAACTTGGACGCTTATATTAGTGCAAGGAAAACTAAAAAAATTGTTGCAGACAAAATCTGTGATAATCCTCTGATTCAGAACTTGTATAAAAATGGTCATCGCACCTTTGCAAATAAAGCCGTCCGTTTGCTTGTTGAGGGTGATGAAGAAAATAAGAGTGCAAACAAAGTCCAGCAGAGAGCCTTGTACAATATGCGGGCGGAACACTTCTTTGAGACTTTGAAGAGGGTCGTGGAGGAATTGGGAGAGTAATTCTCCCTTCCTTTCCTTCCTTATGTTTAACATACAGAAAACTTCCTTGACCCAATTTCATTTTCGTGTTATACTATTCACGAACTTGAAAGGAGGTTTGCCCCATGACCCAAAAGGAATATGCATCTAAACTCATTTCAGCTTTCTATGCTGAATTTGGTATGGAACGGGAATACTATAATAATTATCCCAAAACTTCCAATCCTGCCTATAATCTGTATGCTGGTGTATTTCGTTTGACCATCGTCCCGAAAAATGCAAATTTCATCTTGAAGCTGGGTAAAACCTGCGTAGGAGACACACAGAATGAAAATGAAACCCGCATCTACAAGCTGGCGCAGGAACAGAACTTGCAACACTGGTTTGCAAAACCTTTGTTTGTTGTAAATGCTGGACTGTATACGTGGCACGCCTACGAAAAAGCATATTTTATTGGTGAAGCTGGGCAAAGTCCTTTGAAGGAAAAAGAAGTATCAGATGAAATCGTAGAACGCTATTGCAGTGCTTTATATACTGATGAAATTGATAAATGGCCACATTATATTGCACACGAAAAAGTCGTTAATCGTCTTATTGACTTCTTTGAAGGTTATGGAATTAACGACCTTCACGACGGTAATTGGGGCTATTCTAAGCGGGCACGTCATCTTATCTTCACCGACTACGCGGGATGTTGAAGTTAATAAAATTGTAACAATTTTGTAACAATTTTGTGCTTGACAAAAAATTAAAAATATGGTATAATATATATGTAAGATAAAGGAGGGATAGTATGACTAAGATTTATTGTTTGCCCAAAACTCCCGACGCAAATGCGACTATGCGAAGGATTTGCGGGCTTATCCCTTGTTTGGGAAAAGTAAAGGCAAGTAGGCACTATCTTTTCTTCTCCATCTCTTGCAGAGAAAAAGATATTCAAATTGTAGAACGCATCTTGCGTCAAGGGGGTTATTTGGAATGACGGAACGAGTTTATGTTATTATGTATGAAGTTGAAGATGAAGCCGGGCCGGAATCAGTTGTTGATTGCGTTGTGCATTCTTTGGAGCAAGCAGAAGAATATTGTTTGCGCAAAGAAAAAGAAAATCCCAATTTGATTTTCTATTGGGTTGCTTCCTTTCTAACGGATGAACCGTAAGGTTCTCCCGAAAATCCTTATGTTAAACATAAGGAAGATTTGTTTGATTTTTCTTGTATCTATGCTATAATGAGTATGTTCCAAAAGGAACAGAAAGGACGTGCAGACTATGCCGAAGAAAACCGAAGGTGCTTTGAAAACTGAACGCAGGGATTACTTTATGCAGAAAATCAAGGACTTCCTCACAGAACAAGGCGAAGATGTAGCTTTCATTAGTGGGAATACCATCAACCTCCCCACGGTAGATGAATACGAGAATGAACGCTGGATTGAAATCAAAGTTTCTGTTCCTGCTGGTGCAAGGGGAGAAGAATATGACGGCTATTCTTTGCGAGAAGATTATGACCTCAAAATCCGCGAACAAGCCGACAAGAAAGAACGACTTGCAAAAGAAAAGGCAAAAAAGGCCGCAGAGCAAAAAGTAAAGCGTGAAGCCCTTGCGAAGAAGCGAGAAGAAGAACGAGCGGAAAAAGACCGAATCAGAGCGGAACTTGACGCAAAGGAAGCGAACAAAGATGAAGAATAAGTATTACAAGGTTGTTGCAGAACGCGCCCATCTTGGGCGCGGCAACACCAACACAATAGCATTTTATTATAGGGCAGAAAATGCCCTTGAAGCAATGAACAAAGTAAAACATCAAGGTGGAATAAAACGTTCTCGTGTTCCTTTGCAGGTGCAGGAAGTTTCACAAGAAGAATACGAAAACAACATCAAGGTTTCTGCATATGTTAGAGCGGGAGTTAGATAAGACTAACTCCCTCATCGTTTCCTTATGTTAAACATACAGAAAAAAGTTTTGACAAAATCTAAAATCTTTGCTATACTATCATTGTTCCAAGAGGGACAGGAAAGGAGAAAGAAACCATGACACTAAACGAACGTTGCCCCTATTGTGGAAGTGAGAGTATCTCCTATGTAGATTCAAGGCTTGATTACAACAATGAACTACTAATGGAAACTGATTTTTGCATCTGTGAAAATTGCAGAAAAGATTTTAATATTGAAGTAGACTATATTCCGCATACTCTCCGTTATTATGACCCCTCAACCTGCGAACTTTTGAGAGAGGAAGGGCACTAAGATGAACAAAACTTTCGTTTGCCACGTTTGGGACAAAGCAACCTATATTCTTGAAGCCGAATCCCCTGAAATGGCCGCAGAAATGGCGCAAGATATGTTTGATGAACGCAAACACGGCATTTCAATTTCTGCTCCACAAACCCCGTGTCAGGTGGGGCAAGATTGCCCTGACAATTTGAATTGCACTTCTTGCGTAGCGTTGTATGCAAAAATGGATTCAGACGAAACCGAAAGGGAGGGTGCTTCTAATGATTGAAAAAACGATTTATATTGCGGATGATGGCAAGCAATTTAATTTTGAGGACGATTGTTTAGCCTATGAGCAACGGCAACTTTACACTAAAGCCGCCAACTTAAATAATGATTTGTTCTGCTTTGACATGGAGAATAAGCGTTATTTTCCCACTACTTATCAGGACTTTGAAAATCTCAAGTCTTTCTTCTGTAAGACGCAAGAAGCCTATGAAATTCTTCAACAAGTTGAAGATAAAGCGGATGCGCGTTTCCTCCCTTTTGAGGGTGATAGCTATCAGCCACATGACTATGATGAAGAAACCGTTCCTGTTCTTAATGCCCATTGGGTATATGATAATGATGAATGGACTTGTTTGGAATATGAAGTAAAGAAAATTTCCGAAGCCATTCTTGAGCAACAGAACCTCATTGAAGTTGCAAAGCAAAGTACAGGTTGGGAGAGTTAATCTCTCCTAACTTTCCTTCCTTATGTTAAACATACAGAAAACAAAATTGACAAAAATGAAAATTTCCTATATACTATAACTGTTCTTGAGGGAACAGAAAGGAAGTTATTCTATGAGAGATATTAAGCGCATCCGCAGCATTACCGAACTTTTGGTAAAATTCTGGAATCGTCCCGAATGTCAAGATATGCGATTTTGGCAAATGATGTCCTATCTTGGCGCTAAAGTGTTTGATGAAACTAAGTGTTCAGATTTCTTCTATCTGGAAGATGACGAGTTTGAAAGTTTTTTGAAAAAAATACTTGACAACTAAGAAAACTTATGATATACTAAATATGTTCCAAGGGTGAGGAATGAAAATAAAATCCCACTTGGCGATGTGATGCAATAGGCGAGACATAGCGCACTCAAAATGCGCCACATTAGAAACATTGTCGGTTCGAATCCGACCATCGCCACCAAATGCCTTATGTGTTGGCGGCAGTTACATTAAAAGAACACTTCGGTCTATCCCCTCCGGAAGTGGGGTACATCCTGACCAAAAACTATCCGGGTTCAACTCCCGGCCTACCTGCATACAAGCGGGTGGGGCAGGTTGCATAGTGAGTAAGGTGGAGAAAGATAGGGATAAGTATCTACGCCAATAGATTTACTATTCTGACCGCTTTCAAGGATGGGCGTACCTTGGCGGGTGCGTTTAATAGGAGGAAGGTGCGCAACTTCCTCCCCTCCCTTTTTTCAGTCATTAACTCAGTTGGTAGAGTATCGCACTTTTAATGCGAGAGTCATGCGTTCAAATCGCATATGACTGGCCAATTTCGAAGCAAGGTGATGTGGTTCGTTGCAACTGGCTTATATCCAGCGATTTGGGGTTCGATTCCTCATGCTTCGACCAGACTTTCCTTATGTCAAACATACCGAACTTTCGTTTGACTTCCTCCCCATCTTATGCTATACTCTAATTGTTCCAAAAGGAACAGAAAGAAGGAAAAAGATATGAGAAAGATTCTCGCGGTTATCCTTACGGTAATTCTCCTGTTCGGTTGCACTTCGGCTTTTGCCGCTTCTGACCCTGACTTTGAAATTCTTACTGTCAAAACCGTTTCTGATGCGCAAGAATGTTATGATGCATTTTCCAAATACAACTATAAGACGGAAATGTATCTAACGGCTTTCGGCGGCGCGCTTATTGATACAGATGCCATTAAATATTTTGATATTTGGCTTATCGGTTTTGAAGATTCAGGACTTAAAAAGTATGATGTTGTATATGGTTGGTCAGAGTCTGTTAGTAAGTTTGTTGTAGCCACTGATAATGTCATTATGCTTTTCCCTGATTGTTATGATAAAGACGATTATGCTACCTATCAGCTATTTCTCGGCGCGGTTTTGGATGAAGTAAATGTGACTTATACCGAAATGGAAACGGATGTTTGAAGCATCCGTTTTCTTTTTTTAATTCTTTATGTTTAACATACGGAAAATAAATTTGACTTTCAGGAAAAATTGAGTATAATAATAATTGTTCCTGATGAGGGGCAAGGATAACCGGCAGACCGCAACCGAAAAGATTTTCAAAAAAGTCTTGACAAAGCGTCCGCAATGTGTTATACTCTAACCGTCCCCAAGAGGGAGAAATAAAGATGCGGTCAAACCGCAAGAAAGAGGTATGTATGACTACTAACGAAATCGTTTCCAAGATTCTGTCCGACTATGAAGGTTCTGCGCTGGTTCGCCCCGACAAGGCTACCTTTATTGCCGTCCCCACCGAAGATGGCACTTACATCAAGATTGCTGTTTCCAAGCTGGCTTCCAAGGACGTGGAGCGCAAGGACGGCAAGGTAATCCCTGCTTTCAACTTTGAAACCGCCGTAGAGGGCTACAAGGCTTTCGTTGCGGAGCAGGAAGCCAAGGCCGAAGCCCGTGCCAATGCTCCCAAGAAGGAACGTGCCTCCAAGGCTGACCCCGAAAAGGTCAAGATGCGCGCAGAGCGTCAGGCCAAGTTGGTGGCTTATTTGGAGACTATCGCAGGAATGACTTTCACTTCTACCGACATTGCAAACACTTGCACCGACATTTATCCTGATGGTAATGTGCTAAATGTAGGCGCGGATTTGGCAACGATTGCCAAGTCTGACGAGCGTCTGACCATGGAAAAGGTTGAGGGCAAGAAGCACTGGACTTTCAACAAGTGAGATTAAAGGGAAGGGCGAAAAGTCCTTCCTTTTTTTATTAGATTTTTTCCTTATGTTAAACATACAGAAAAAATATTTGACTTTTCTTTTCTTTTCCATTATACTAATAGTGTCCTAAAGAGGACAAGAAAGGAAGTTTTAATATGTTGCATTATTATCGGGTTCTTTACACCACTTATAACAATGAAGTTAAAGTTGGAAGCTCTCGCGGTTTTATCCTTGCGGATGAAAACGAAATTAAAGAAGAAACTATTCCCATTACTTGGAAGAACCTTGAAGAAGTTTATCATGACCATGGTCTTTCTCTTGCTTTTAATCTTTGGCATTTTAAGCGCGGACGCACTATTAGCTTTTGTGATGGCATTTTTAGAGAAAAAAATCGCCGTGATATTAAAGAATGGAAAACGCCCACCCTTAATATAAAACTTGTCATTACTTACGAAACTTTCCCTTGCTCCCTTAATACCATTCTTAACTATTGGAACAGTGAAAAAGCAATTCAATATTTGCGTGAAAGAAATTTGTCTTGCCCTATTGACATTTTGAAAAAGTCGTGATATAATTAAGAAGAACTTGAAAGAAAGGAAGTTTTGGTATGAGCGCAAATTTTACCCTAATCTTTGATATGGATGGAACAATCGCCGCGACTTACGATGTTCCCGACTGGCTTAAAAAGATTCGTAGCGAAGATACTTCCCCTTACCTTGACGCCGCCCCAATGTGGGATATGACAGAACTTTCCACTATTTTGAACAAGTTGTTGGAAATTGGCGTGGAAGTCAAAATTGTAAGTTGGTGCGCAAAACACGCAACAAAAACTTATGATGATGAAGTCCGCAAGGCAAAACGTGAATGGCTGAAGAAATTTGACTTTCCTTGTTCTTCCTGTCGCATTACACCTTATGGTTATCCCAAAGAATACTTGAGAAACAAGAACCGTATCAATATTCTAATTGACGATAACAAAGAAGTCAGAGAAAATTTCCGACGTTTTGATGGTTGTGAAACGATAGACCCAACAAAGGTTGATATTGTTGAATGGTTAAAGGGCTTGATGGAGTAATCCATCAAACCATTTTTCTTTATGTTAAACATACAGAAAATACGCTTTACTTTTTCTTAATTTGTGTTATACTATATTTGTTCCTAAGGGGAACAGAAAGAGAGGAAGAAAAACATGGAAAACATCACTTATCAGATTCGGTTCCTTATCATGAACGATGAAAATGAAGTCCTCAAAAACTTTATCCTGACCGAACGCAAGTATGACTCCCGCGAAGAAGCGTGTGAAGCCGCGCAGACGGTGTGCTGTGTGCTGATGAACCATTGCGGATGGAACGTATTTTACCGTGTGGTTGTGCCTGCAAATGCAGCTGGCGGCACTTTTCACGATGATGGTGAAGGCAGTATTGTTCCTGACGAGAGCGAAGAAGAATACGACGGCGAAGAAGAAAACTGCTCCCTTGACGAAATTCCAGAAGAGTATTTGGACGAGTTTCTTACTTGGATGCGCGATTATCTTAACGAGGACGAGTAATCGTCCTTTTCTTGTTTTCTTTATGTTAAACATACAGAAAATTCCATTGACTTCCTCCCTAAATATGATATAATAAATTTGTCCTTGAGGGACAGAAGAAAGAAAGGAAGTTAAACACATGATTTTCAAGACTTACGAACCCACCACTCTGACTGACCGCGCTTCTATTGGTGTTGCTACTGTAAAGTTTAATGCTGTTTGCCGCTCTTGCGGGAAGAACAAGCCGAACAAGAATGATTATATTGATTATTGTATGGGCAAACTTGATGCTCTGACTCATCTTCGTCTTTCTCGTAGCAAGACACAAGAAACCGAACTCTTTCCTACTTGGGCGGATGAACGTGCGCAAGAATGGTATGACATTCTTGATACCATTCGTTCTAACGATTCTTCTCCCATCTTTGCGGTTTATATCGCTATTCTTCCTTCTGGTGTGAAATGCGGCGAAACTAAGAACTTGCGTCAGCGCTATTCTTCCTTGCAGAAGGACAACGACATTCTTCATATGTATTACTTGCCTGTAGAAAACAAGGAACAAAGCACCGCTGCAGAAGATGTCCTTCACTATATCTTTGACCACGCTAAGGGAATGCGGCGAGAGAAGAACAAGAAAGACTATTATTCTTGTGATGAAGAATACGCCCGCAACTTCATTGAGCGGAACAAGCGAGAAATCTATAACGCCATTATGGCAGAAATTGAGGGAGATTGATTCTCCCTTTTATTTTTTCCTTATGTTTAACATACAGAAAAATTTGACAAAAATGAAATTTTTCTCCATAATACATATAAAGTAATATGATAAGTGATACTAAAATTTAATTTAGTTATTCACTTAAATTATGGAGGTGAATAATAAATATGGAAAATATTTATAAAGTCTATTGTTATACTTTTCCTAATGGTAAAAAATATATTGGTCAAACAAAAAGAAGTATAAAAGAAAGAGCAGGAGCCAATGGTTATTACTATCAAAGTAGTCCTTTATTGTATAATGCAATTCAAAAATATGGATGGGATAATATACAAAAAGACATTTTAGAAGATAATTTAACTTTAGACGAAGCTAATAACCAAGAAAAGTATTATATTAAACTATATCAAACTACCGATGAAAATTTTGGCTATAATCTTAGCACCGGTGGAGATGGTAATTGTAAAAGCGACTATGGTTGGATACACCAACTTTGGCTACAAGGAAAAACAGTCGGGGAGATTGAAAATATTACTGGTTATTCTAAAAAAGTTGTAGATAACGCATTGAATAGTTATGGGATTAATGGTTCTACTCGTATCGCCCGTTCCGCGGGCCAATACTTAGCAAAAACAATTCATCAATATAATATGGCGGGAAAATATATTCAAACTTTTTCTTCTATGAGCGAAGCAGAACGAGCAACAGGCACACCTCATGAAAATATTATTAAAGTTCTTAAAGGCGAAAGAAAGAGCGCGAATAAATTTCGTTGGAGCGAAGAATATTATGAAAACTTACCTGACTATTTCTTTCATTCTCCAACCAATAAAATCACCCCTGTCGCGCAATATGATTTACAACATAACCTAATTAAAATTTATCCTTCTCTTTCTGCCGCGTCATTAGCAATGACAGATAGTTCTAAAAATGGCGGCAATATTAGTCGTGTTTGCAGACAAAAACAACATACGGCATATGGTTATAAGTGGGAATTTGTAATGCCAGAAAACTAATTCTTTATGTTTAACATAAAGAAAAAACCTATTGACTTTTTCTTAAAAATCATTATAATAATAAATGTCCTTTGAAGGACGAAAAACAAAGAAAGAGTTGATACCATGGCTAAACAGAAACTAATGCTTACTTTTGACACCGAGACCTGTTCCATAGTCCTGCCCGATTCTTGGAATCTGACTGCTAATGAGAAGAAAAAAATCTGCATTGCTCGTCCGCTTATCTATGATATTGGCTGGACAATTTCTTCTCGCTCTGCTGGTATTATTGAAAAGAAAAACTATCTCATTGCCGAAACGTTCTCCGTTCCCTCCGTTTTCAATACTGCCTACTATAAAGAAAAACGCCCCATTTATCTTGATATGATTAACAACGGCGAATTGACTGTTCGTTGCTGGCGCGAAGTGATGGAAATTTTTCTCGCAGACTGCGAACAGGCAGATTTAATCTGCGCTTTCAATGAACAATTTGACCTCCGGGCGATTAACTTTACCGAGCTTTATATCAATAAACTTTATAGTCCTAACTATCAAAGTTGGTATGAAAATCAGGTTGCGCTCTGTTGGAAAATCGCCCATCAACCCTACAAGAAGGAAAATGACAAGGACTTTGACCCCTTGCATTTTACCTTCCGAAACAAACAGTATAAGGTGATGGATATTTGGGGCTTAGCTTGCGAAAACATTATCAATACCCCTACATATAAACGCGCTTGCCTAGAACATTCCCTTATTTCCCCTTCTGGAATGTATTTTAGCACAAATGCCGAAAATGTTAGACGTTTCATCTATAAAGAATATGGATTTATTGAAGAACATACAGCACTTTCGGACGCAGAAATTGAAACGGAAATCCTCCTTAAAGCCCTCAAGCGTGGCAAGAAGGTTGAAGGAATTGAGTTTTTCCCCTTCCGAAAACTTGGTTATGTTTCCGACTTTATCGCAAATGATAACCGCATTACGCCCACTATGGCGCAAAATGCACTTGATATTCTGAATGCCTACATTGACCAACACAGCGAACAGCAAACGCCATATCTTTCGCAAGTTATCAACCATTCCGCACGGATAGAAAAAAGACGGAACTCTCTTTTGTGGGACGAATAATGTCCCACATTTTTTTGTAAAAATTTTTTCCTTATGTTAAACATACAGAAAAAGATTATTGACAAAAAACAAAAATCTTGCTATACTATATTTGTTCCTTGAGAGAGGAAAAAAAGAGGAAGGACACCTCACAAACCAGAGAGGAAGAAAACATATGAAAAAGGATTTTAAGGCGGAAGTTCTGGCACTGGCTGAATCTATGGTGGGTATTCCCGAAGGTGCTTTCAAGGTTCTCCACTCCAAGCAGGAATGTTATTGCTTTGATACTGGCAAGAAGGACGAAGAAGGCCGCCCCGTTCCGGCTTTGTTGTATGTAAAGATTCCCGACATTGAAGGAACGAAAACTCGTGATGGCTTCGACGTAGAACTGGCGAAGGCCGCTTACGAAGAAAAGATGACCGCCGCCGCGAACAAGCCCGCTAAGAAGTCTGCGCCCAAGGGTGGAGACCCCGCCGTGGCAGAAAAGCGTGAAGAACGAATGAAGGTTCTGCGCCGTTGGTGGGAGAATGAAGCCGAATACGGCCACGACTACACCAGCACCGAGGTTTTCAACGCTCTGCCCGACATTTACGGCATTGACGTTAATACACAAGGCGCAATGCTGACAGGCCGAGACCTTGCCCAGCTTGCGAAGGAAGGGCTTGCCGAAATGAATATGATTGAGAAGAAGAAGTGCTACTCCAAGCGCTAAGGTAAGAGGGGACGCAAGTCCCCTTTTATTTTAGGAGAAAGTTTCCTTATGTTAAACATACAGAAACAGACCTTTACTTTTCTGCGGAATTATGATATTATATCAGTGTTCCAAGGAACAGAAAGGAAGTAAGAATATGAAGATTAAGTATGCAAACACATTAGGTATTCACTACTTTAAGAATCTTAAAGCAGGAGATACTTTTTACTATAACGACAAACTTTATGTAAAAGTGTATTCTCTTCCTGTTGCTTTTACTAATGAGAAAGGCTTTGTTGCGAACGCCTTGAGTTTAGAGGTTTTCGCTTTAGCTTATATTAAAGATGATGAAAAAGTCGTTTGTGTTGAAAGTGAGCTTACCGTTAGTGATTATAGGAGGATGAACTAAGATGGAAATCATTTACACCTATCAAACTCAACCATTTTCTAAAATTATCGCGGGAGATATTTTCAAGCACGAAGATGAATACTATATGAAGCTCGCGCAAAAATCGGAACCTGTTATTGTTTTTAACGACAATTTTGTCCCTAATGCCGTTGGAATGAGAGATGGCGAATTAATTTATTTTCCTGCTGGTACAAAAGTGATGTTTGTTCCTGCAAAACTTCAAGTGGAGAGGTAAAGAATATGCGAATTATTGCTGTTAATGGCAAACAAATCACTTTTAGTGATGTTAAAAACGGTGCGGTTTTCAAATACAATAATGAATATTATATAAAGTTGCGATATGACCATAGTGAAGATTTACCTCAATATAAATTTGGTTCTACACCTACCGTTGTTGGTCTAGATGATGGGAGACTTGCTTGTCTTGTAGAATCAACTTTAGTAGAAGTTGTAGATGCAGAGTTAAGAGTGAAGGAGTGAAAGATATGAAGGTTCTTTCCGAAGATTCTTATAAGAAAACTTTTCAGGAATTTCCTGAAGGTGAAATTTTTCGCTATGGCGACAACTTTTTTATCAAACTTGTCCAATCAGAAAAAGCCATTATGCACGATGAAGAAGGTTATCCTATCAATGCCGTTAATATTGGAAATGGCGCTCCCGCTTCTTTCCAAGAAGGTACTATTATTACTTACTTTGACGACGAAGTTATGGCAATGAGGTGAAGTATATGCACATTCTAATTTGTATCTTTCTTGCCTTCTACTTTACCGAATGTATCTCTTCCGCTTTTGAAATTGCGGGAGAAGATTGCCCAGTGCTTTCACTTACGGACACTTTGCTGTTTTTGTTGTGTTGCATTGTGCCGATGAAGTGCATAGCAAAAGCATACAAGAAACTTGATAATTGGGTAAGAGGACTTGAGTAAGCAAGTCCTTTTTTATTTTCCTTATGTTTAACATAAAGAAGAAAAGGGAGGAAGATTTACTCTTCCTCGCACATAAAATCATCTACAACATCTTCCGCGGTTATCTCCCAATAATACGGCAAAAACATTCTAAATAGAGAAACCGCATCAATAATTCTAGAAGCATTTCCCTTTGTGAAATCGACCCACCAATCATAATAAAAAATCTTATGTTTCTCCTGCAACCATTCTTCAAAACTATCCCACAAGTCCGCATTATTATAGTATTCTTCCGGGTCATTAGTGCATAGCGTAATCAGGTATTCCTTTGCTTCTTCACGATTAGAAAAACAATTGCCGTTAATTTCCCAATACTTTTTCATATCTTTCATTCCTTTCTTATTCTTCTACTAGCCAATCATCTACAGTTCCTTCTGCAGCTTCATCAATAAAATCACTAACAAATTGCTTGGAAGTGTTTTGCATTTCTTTCAACTGTTTCTCCGTTGCCTTTGACAACTTCAACAACCAATAATCTAAACAAGAATCTTTGTGTTCGCCTAAATATTCATTGAAATAATACATAATGTCTTCGTTGCACAAATACTTCTCTGGGTCTTTTGCCCAAGTCATAGCCAAAAATTCCTTTGCTGTTTCACGGTCAAAGAACTGATTACCATCAATCTCCCAAATCTTTTTCATAGCTTTAACTTCCTTTCTGCTCTCTTGAGCATCTATAGAATATCACACTTCACTTAAAAAATCAAACCAAAATTCCTTATGTTTAACATAACGAAAATCCTCCCCTGTCCCTTTTGTCCATCCTTCTTCCCATTTTTGACAAATTCAAAATTTTCCTTTATAATAGAACCATCTTCTCCACCGAAGATAATCCTTTCCCCAACCCCTTTTATAATAACATCGCACCCCGCTACAACAATTTCCCAAATAAGCTGCGTTCCTCTACGAAAAAGCTGGGATAAGCTGCACTTTTCCCTCCTTTCACAAATTCCTTTCCCCAAAAATTTTCCAACGAGCTGCAAATTTTTCTCTAAAAAAATTTGCCAAACACAAAAATTTCCTCTATAATATATCTACAAAGTGAGGGAACAAATCACCTCCTCAATTGCTCTCCCTCGCTTTATAAATAAGAGAAGGAAAACTCTAAATCAAACCGGCCCCGCAATAAGCTGGGCGGGCGCCTTAAGCGCCGCAAGGAGAATTAAATGTCTGTATCTGTTCGTGATGCTCTACGCGCTGAAGTCGTAGAGAAGCTAATGGGTTGCTACGAAAACGCTCAAAAGGTTGCCGGCGGTTTTGCCTTTATGTCTGACAAGATGGACGAGGAAACTGGTCTATTCATTCCTGTGGTTGTAACTGTAACCGCAAAGAATACTGCTCCCACTGCTCGCAGTGAAGCTTATGACATTGACAAGGCCGTAGCCGAATACGCTGCCAAGCCTGGCCGTCGTGTTGCTGACCCTGCTAAGATTGCTGAACGCGCTGCCGCCAAGGAAGCTGCCGCTTCCCGCAAGCAAGCTAATCTAAGCATTCTACGCAGCTGGGTTGCCGCCAATCCTGTTGATGGTCTGGCCGCCAAGGAAATCTATGACCAAATTCCTGAGCTGCAACATATTCAGCTAATGCAAGTTGGCACTCTACTCACCACTCTGGTTGAGGATGGCACGCTAACTGTAAGTCTGAATGACAAGCGTAAGAAGATTTACCATAAGGCTTAAGACACAATGGAAGAGAAGCGCGAAAGCGCTTCTTTTTTTGTTTAGGGGTAGAATTTGACTTTTGGAAAAAAATTATGATATAATAAAATGGGTTAGTTTATTATATAAAAAAAATAATAAATAAAATAAATTATTCTTAAAATAACTTTTACATTTAAGAAAAAAAGAAGTATAATAAAAGAAAAAAGTCTTTGGAAATTAAAAACTTTTTAAAAACTTCCAAAGCATTATAATATCCTTTCTTTACATAAAATATGAAGGAGTTAATCCTTACTTTTTATTTAGGTGATTCAATGGACTCAATTCCCTTTTACAATACTTGGTATCAACAAATTCAAAGAATTAGAGAAATGCGTGGAGCAGAAGAAGCTTGTAATTATATTGAAGCTATTTTAGATTACGCTTTTTACGATATACTTCCTCCTTCTGAATCTTCCGTATATCTCTATGGTTTTGATACCATCAAGCAACAAATAGACATTGCTAATGGCCAGGCCATAAGCGGCCGCCCCAAGAAAAATATATCCTACAGTGATATTATGTATTACAAACAAGCTGGTAAAACCGTAAAAGAAATAGCTCAAATCTTTAATGTAAGCGAGGGCACAATTTATCGTCGTCTTCGCTTAGAAAACAATACTTAATATAACATAACAACAAGAGGTAATGATTTATGGAAAACATTAGAATAGATGTTAAAGACTTTTTAGACCAATTCCCTATTCGCAAAACTAAAGTCGGAATTTACTTACCAGGCAATTTTCCAAACAAACCTTACAATCTTTATATATACACTTTTCTACGATACTGCGCGCAGCCTATTCAAGATACATTGGAAACCTATCTTACAGCCTCAACCTTTAATCAGATTAAAAACTATTTAATTCAAAGTGAAGTTTGCAATGAAGAACAATTTAACAACACACTTACCGTTTGTGTGGAGCTGGGCTTAATTTCTTCCGCAACTGCAAAAGAATTAGAAGCTAAAGAAGACGGTTATGCCTTTAATTATTTACCTAAGAAACGTTTTGTTAAAATTGAACAAAAAGCTTTACAAAATTTATTAACCTTTACTGTAAAGCATCAATTGGCTTTTTCTCTTCTATGTATTTTTCAAATAGATTGGGACACCTATCTCTACTATGGAAATGTAGAAAATCATTCTTTCTACACTTATAAGACTCTTCTTGATAAAATGGGCTGGCCTACAGAAATCAATCAAAAGCCGCGTCAATTACTAGCTAATGCACTTAATTTCATTTTTACTTTCGGCTTTGCTACGCCTGTTTTCTCTCAACAACGGTTTTCCCGGAAACAATCCCCATTTCAAGTTATGCGCATTACAGAGTTTGATTTAGCACATCATCTTGCTCCTTCCCTAAATCTTGGCCCTCAAATTGCTCAACTACTAAAACTAACAGATTGCGAGGATAACACTAATGTATAACGATAAACCTTATTTCTATATCTACACTATTACTTTGGCTCGCCATCTGACAGACTTAGGATACCATTGTGAAAAGCTGATGCCCAATCCCAAGAAACCTTGGCACGATATGTATCTTTTCAATAATTCTCCTGAGCTAACACAAGAGGTTGAGAAATACTTGGAGGAGAAGCGCAATGGTGAAGGAGAGAAATGAGCACTTTGTGCTTTATGCTTCTGTTTTTAATACTTTTGACCTTTTGTGCGAACAGGTTGGTAAAGAAGCTGCTTGTGATTATATCAGAGCAATAATGGAATATGGTTTTGATGGAGTTATTCCTCTTCGTAATAACCCTGCTTGGCTTTATGGTTTTGAGAAGGACAAAATTTCAATTGATAACGCACAAGCTCGTTATGAAAAATCACAAGTTAATGGTGCAAAAGGCGGCCGCAAAAAAGCAAAGATTGATATGGAAAGACTTTGCCGATTAAAAGAAACCACTAAAATGACCTGGGACGAAATAGCAAATGAATTCCCACCTTATAGCAAACGCACTTTACAAAGACGATATAGTGATTATATAGAACAAAATGGTGGATGCGGCGATGAAGTATTAAATTTTGACGACGACAAAAATGCGACAAATGCGACAGAACCATAGTGTGAAACGCGACAAACTGAAAATAGTTTTGTCGCAGAAAGCGACAAAATGACAAAACGACAACGACAAAACGACAAAACGACAAAACCGCGACAATACCTTTCTATATCTAAATCTACTTCTACTTCTATGTCTAATTCTATTATTTTTCCCCCTGACGGGGGAAATGTCGTTCCAAGCGACAAAATAGCCTCACCGTTAATTTTGTCAGATAGTGATGACAAAACTCTAGAACAGGAAAATGCGACACAGTGCGACAAAACTACTGAGCTTGATGAAAAAAGTGTGACAATAACGACAGAACTTCCCACCGTGTTAAATGGCGCGACAATAAATGAAGAAAATATATATACAATTTTAAATACTTATCCACATAATCATAATGTATTAAATCAAATTGCGACCGCGAGAATAAAAGGAAAGCTTTCTGAAAATTGGTTAATTGATGAAGATGAACAAGAAAACCCTAGAGTTGTTAATACACAAACCAATCAATCTTGGTCTTTTGCGGAAGAAGCATAAAGCTTCTTCCTTTTTATTTTCCAAAGAAAAAAATATTCTCTAACCAAAAAACTTCAATGAATAAAAATATGAAATTTTTACTTATATAATGAGAGCATAGAAATTAGAAATTCAAAATATTGATTTTTTCCATATTTTTAAAATTCAAATAGGAAAAATACCACACCATCAATAGTTTTTGAAATTCAAATATGAAAATCTCCACACCTTCGGTTGTGCAAAAAAGGACACTATGAACATCGTTTCCAAGGAAAAAAAGGACACTATGAGATGAAATTTACCACACCATATATAATAGTAATTAAGAGCTCTATAAGAGCTCTTAATAGTATAAATCGCCCGCGGCTCGGCTGACGCCGCCGCGGACGGGCACGAGGAGAATTAAAATGGCTGAAAAGAAAGAATTAACTCGCCGTTTAGAAACAGGAGATACATTCATGAATCACGAGCACGGCAATGATTTGCTTTATGCTTATTTATATTATTTATCTACTTGGGATAAAGATACACAACAATTATATTTAACACACAAAAATTATTTAAAAGAAAAGAAAGTATTAATGGAAATCCTTCCTTGTAAATCTACTCGCACCGTAGATAATTAGTTAAAAAAACTTTTAGAACAAGGTATTTTAATAAAAGAAGGAGAAATTATACTTAATAATAAAATAGAAAAATGCTATTATTTTCTTCAACATCCTGAAGAAAAATATAATATTATCTCCAGAGATTTATTGCACTATTTAGCACACGCCTTTTCTACCAACTCTATTAGAGTATATAATTTTTTATTTACCGGCTGGAAATTATATAACAATAATTTTAAATTCACTATCACCGCGTTACAGCAAGCTATGAATTATTCTATTGTTTCTAAATCAACGAACCAACAATTAAACGATATTCTTATGAGTCTTGCTCGCGGCGGTATTATTGAATATTACGAAACTCGTTATATTAACGAGGAAGGTATTAGTGTTCCTTGTAAAGCTTTAACTTTCTTAGCTACAAATAAAAATCAACTACCTATCCTAAACCTAAAGAAAAAACCAGAAGAAATAGCAAAAATTCAAAAAGAAAAAGAAACTAATCCATTCCCTTCTCCAAATTATATGACTGTGCCTGCAAAGTTTTGGGATTATGAACAGCAACTGATTTCACGAGGTCTTTTAAAAATAGAAAATGGTAAGCGTTATTTGAGAAAGTATTTTTGTGGAGCAGGCTACAAACTTTGTGATGAAAGCACTTTAGCAAAAGGGAAATGGTTTGAACAAGAGGAAGAGGACTATCAACAAGAGAAAATTTCATATGAACTTACACATCAAGATTAAGATTAATCGTTGTGGCCGCAGAAATTTTCTGCCTTCTCCACCATCCCTATTATAACCTAAATTTGTCCATTTTTAAAATTTATATTCCAACCTAATTTTTTTCGGGAAATGGTATCCCTGTAATTTTTGAAATTCTAACCTTTCTGGAACACGGGAAAAAATCCGATACAAAATTTTGAAGAAAAAAAGTAACATCGTAGCTCCTTACAATCACACATCCTAATTTTTTTCTGACCTTTCCCTACAAAAACGGAAATACCCATTATAATAAAATAATGGTATTCTTTCTCCCACTATAAGTTTAGCCGCGAAAGTTTGAAGTTCTCCAATTTTATTATGATTGAAGTATTTTCTCTTGGAGATGGTGTTACGTGGATTTTTGAAATTTGAATGTTTCTAGAACACAGAAAAAAATCCGATGCGGATTTTTGAAGAAAAAAATTTACTTCGGGGAGCTTAACAATCATACATTGGATTTTCTCCAGAACTGGTCGTGTAGGAACGAGAGATTGGAATATAAAAAGTGTAGTGTAGAAAAAATTATTTAAGATGAAAATTTTATTTACACACCACCATTTTTCAGGACTTATAGATGAAGGCTCATAGTTGAAAACACGGAAAAATAAAGGGTTTCGTGCCTATGCTGCGCTCCACAGTTCTTCCCTTCACTCTTGTCTCATCTTCCCCTCCTCGTGTGAAAAAATCCAATTCTAATTTCAAAACGCACAGGACTCCGGTCGGACATCCGAATACAAATATATTATATCCTCTTTAAATCACGAAAGAAGTGCCCTAATCCAAAAAAGTATGGAGGCCTTTCATACTTTTTATTAATATAATTTTCGGAGGCTTACTATGTCTGTTGGTTTTACGCTACAAGATATGAAAACTACTTTAGAATCTGTGCCATTGCTAAAAGTTGAAGAGCTTGGCCGCCAATATAAATGTAAAGAAGGCATTACCACTATTTTGTGTGGCCATATGCCTCGTTATCTTTCTTTAGAGAAATTAGTTATTATTTGTAAAAAGATTAATCCTTATATAAATTGGTCTTTTCCTACAATGAAAGAAATTAATGATTTTTTTTATACAATAAATACAGATAAATTAAACTATGAAGATAGAAAAACCATCTTGAAAATTCGCACTAATCCCAATCTTTCAACATATTTTGAACTTTGGGACTTATATGATACATTAAAAAATAA
>OIYG01000912.1_pt1 | contig 25152 bp, 24 predicted proteins | sample 1587861 | NCBI WGS metagenome assembly OIYG01 (sample SAMN03283272) | human gut metagenome | biome: human-associated habitat; material: feces | host: Homo sapiens | place: Peru | collected 2012 | reverse complement strand
TGGTTCAAATAATAATATACCATTAACATACAGCTTGTTAGAAGAACAGGGTTATACAGTTGCCCGTAAATCAGATGGACTAGTGCCAATATCACCAACAGGAAAAGAAAAGTATTTAAAAATAGAAAAACCAACATGTCCAAGACCAGAAGAGCTAACAAAACCAACAGAACTATCTTCCGAGCCTGTTGCTATATTTACAGGTGAAAAATTAGATGAAGCTAAAAAATGGAACATGGCTTTAACGTCGTTCAAAAATACATATGGTGAACAACCTTCACAAGAAGCTAAATCAATGACAGATGTACTAAAAAATGCAGGTACAGTCGATTTAGGATTGAAAGCACATAGTAACGGCAATACATTTGGTGTTGATCTTTCACAAATGTCTTTAACAGATATTGCAAATCCAAAAAATGGCACAGATTATGTAGTTATTTTGGCAGAAGATGGCGGTAAAGTAGGTGGCGTTCCTTATGATAAGGCAAAAACTAACTTTACAAATATTGCAACTAAAATATTACCTGCTCTTCGTCAAGCTTTAGGTATTAGTGATGCAAATGCAAGTTCATTTAATAGTGAAATGAATAAGTATATTGATGAAATGAAAAACAAAATCAATTTCCAAGATCATAATACCCATAGGAATACAAATGATGCCTATAATAGTGGTGTAACTGAAGCAAGAAATGGTTTAGTCGGAAATTTCACAGAAACTTATCATAAAGGTTCAGATAATGATGGTTTTACATTAAACATATCAGAATTAATTCGCAGACTTGTGCAAAAAGCTACTTCTATGTATGCTTCTACTTCTGCACCAACAGGAGATGTTCTAAATAGAAAAGCATCAGCTAATATGGGTGCAAAATATGAATTTAAGAATAGCAAAGGCTATAGTTATAGCGATTGGCAAAAGAAATTAGAAGAAACATATAAGAATGCAAATTATAAATCACTTTCATTAGATGAGGCTAAAATGATTCTAAATGAAGGTTATGATGAGGCTGTAAAGAAAACATCAAGTGATTATACAGGATTAAGTGATTATAAAACAAAATTAACAGAATATAATAAACAATATGCAGAATCAAAACAAAAATGGCAAGAATACGAAACTTCATTAGAAATTAAGAAAAATATGGAGGATGATTCTACTCAAAAAACTCAAGGTGAACAACTTTATGAACAATTAAAGAATTCACAATTCTTGATTCAAGGTTTATTAAGTGGTTACTTGACATTAATGAAAGATGGTCAACAAGTATCATTGTCTTCTGCAACAAGTATTATAGAAGAATATGATAAATCGGATGATGCAGCAGCAGAAGCAGAATATAATACCCAAATGGCGAAAATAAACAGAAAAGAAAAACAATTGGATATGCAAGCAAAACAAATAGATACAGAATATTCAGCATTGCAACAAGAATATGAATCTGTAAAATCAATTATTTCAAATCACACTCAAAAAGATTTTTCTTACTTTAGTTAAGTAAATTATTGTTTGACTTTTTAATACATATTCAAAATTTTACAAAATCGGTAAAAAATGGTATAATATTAGCATTAACGCCTCTTTTTATATGAAATTTTGTCCTTGCAAATAAAATTTGAAAGGAATAGTTTTATGAGCAAAACATCTTCTTACAAACCGTCTTATACAAGCGGTTCTGTTAGCATTAACGGACAAAACAAAGCTACAACTACAAAGAGCGGTAATGCTGTTTATGGCAATTACAACATGAATGATTATGAAAAAGAACTTTATGATTACGCACAAAAAACATTGCCACAATTAGTTCAAAATGTGAATACTTTTTCACCAGAAGTTATGCAATCGATTAATAATCAACTGAACGTATATAAACGTCAAGGACAAAATTGTATCAACCAAATTTATACACCATTGATAAACAACCTTAAAAATGATATTGCTTCACGTTTTGGAAACCTTGATAATTCAATGTTTATGAATAATTTGAATAATATTGAATCTAACAGAGGTAATGCAATTACAGAATTGGCTGATAATTTAATATCAAAACAAAATGAACTTGTTAACAATGAGTTAGTAAATAGGTATAACTATATTAACCTTTTGAATTCTCTTCAAAATCAATATAATAACTTAGCTTTAAGTACGATAAATTCTTCATTAGGACTTGGAAATAGCGCATTAGCATATAATAATTCGGTCGCAAACAATAAATCGTCAGATACTTTTGGATTAGGACAAATAGCCTCTTTAGCTTCATTGGCTAAATATTTTATATAATCAAAAAAGGAGATATTTTAAATATCTCCTTTAATTTATTCGACATACCTACGTTTCATTACAACATTACCTTCCGAATCATATGCCTTATCATAAAGCCAATGAGCGATTAATTTGCTGTTTTTATCATATATGAAGGTTTCTGCCTTTGAAACTCTTAAACTCATGTTTACAAGCTTGCCAGCAGTGTTATATTTGTAAGTTTTATATGGGTAAGAAGTTCCCGATTTTTTCTCAACATACATTAAAATTCCGTTTGAATCATAATAACGGACAACAAGGGGATCAGCTTTTTTTAATACAGCATATGTGTTGTCTGAAAAGTATGCTAAAGTTCTGTCTTTTAAATCAGTCATACCTTTTAGCATGAAGCCTACATTTTGGTCATGTTCACCGTCATAAGCATAGCCATTTATATAAGAAGAATCAATTGTGTATGAAATTCCGTTCATAACCTCATTACGGGCTGAATTTTCATCATACGCAACTCCTCCCTGCAAAACTTCTGCGTTTGCTGGAATTAGCATAAAGATTAATAATATTGCGGTTAGTAGATATTTTTTCATAATACTCAATTATTAATGATTTTATCATTAAAAGTCAATATTTTATGCTAAAATTAGTTGAAAAAGAGGATTATTACTATGAAAAAACTATTTTTTATTATTTTAACGTTTCTTTTTATTTTGGTGATTTTAGCTATATTGTTGGCTAAATCTACAATATTAAATCACGTTAAAACATACAAATTTAAAAACTTACCAACTGTTTGTGGAGATATAAAATTAGGTGGTTTTTCTGATCTTTTCTACAAGAACGGATATTTTTACGCAATAACTGATAGAGGTCCAAATTCAAGAGAATTCGTTGAAAATGATACTGCATATAGGGTTTTTAACTGTGTAAATTATCATCCATACATTGTAAAATTTAAACTTGAAAAAGATGAAGCAAAAGTAGTTGAAGTTAAACAAATACCGGAACTTTCCGGAATGCCGATTGCTATCGGTCGTGATAGTACACCGTTGAACGAACAGGAAAAACCAATTCCGTTTGATATAAATGGTGCTGATACAGAAAGTTTTATTATTGATAAAAATGGAAATTATTGGATAGGTGAAGAATATTATCCGTCAATTATTAAATTGGATAGTAATTTGAAATTTTTGGCTCGTTTTGCACCAGTTAATTCATCAGTAAAAAATCCAAAAGTTACTTATAATTTGCCGGAGGAATTTAATAAGGTTCGTACAAATTTGGGTTTTGAATCAATGTTTTATGACGGTGACAAATATATTTATGTATTTACTCAATCTGGTTTGAAAGGTGAAGAAACTATTATTAGTGTTATAAAATTCAATATAGATACTCAAAAATGCGAAAAAGTTTTAAAATATAACTTTCAAGACAAAAGTATTATGAGTGCCGTAACATATAATACAGACGGGCATGAAATATTTTCAGCGGAAAGAATTAACGGAAAACATTATTTGAACAAACTTGTTGTAAGAGGAAATAAAATTGAAAAAACTTCAATAATCAAAGATTTACAAGGTCTTGAAAATATCCACGAAAATATTAAAATTGAAGGGCTTGCAAATGTAGGTAAGAAAGTCTACATTATTAATGACAATGATTTCGGCATTGATGAAACAAATGACAAAGGTTGTTTTGTTATGGAATTTAAACGTTCAAATGCATTAAAAAAATTATTAAAAATTAAATGAGATTAAAAAGAAGGCGCCGTGGCAAATGCCACGGCGCCTTTCTAATTAAAATAATTATTTCAAAAGCTCTTCTTGAAGAGGAGATTCAACAATACCGTTAAGAGTTTTGTTTACTTCTCTCAAGTTTTTAGCGATTGCTTCATGTTTGTCACTCCATACAAAGTTGTCTTCAATGAATTTTTCAGCAGTTTTCATATCGCCAGAAAGTTGAACTTTAATGATTTCAGTAAGCATTTTCTTTGCTGTTGGAACCATTTTTTCAATGTTAATTGAAATTTTGCCATCGTCACTAACTTCAATAGCGCCTTCTTTTATAAAGTAATGAGATTGCATTACTGTACGAACTCTGTGTGCTTGATTCATTGTTGGTTTTGATTTCAAGAATGAATTTGTACCAAAGTTTACGATAATTTGAGTTTTTTGTTCAGGTGTGTACATTCCAACTTCAACTAAATCGTCTAAGAATGATAAAGAACCCATATCGGCTTTATTTTCTTCAATTATGTTTCTGTATTTACCTAAACCTGCATCACCGTCTTTTGGTCCAAGAGAGTGAGCGTTTTCGTGTCCGATTGTGAACCAGTGGTCTGCATCTTCATAGTATAATTCGTGAAATTTAGGATCTAAGATAGCATTTAATCTCTTTTTAATTTTTTCAGGCTGAGAAGTTACTCTGATTTGTCTGTGGTAAACATTTCTTCTTCCTCCACCAATAGTTAATGACAATTTGTCACCATTTGGTAAGTTTTCGGCTAATGTTACGCCACCTCTGTAAGCTCCGCCGTCACCAGTTAAAGAAATCAAATCTACGTCTACCATTGTTTGTTTAGCATCACCTGAAGCAGAAATTGTTTGTGTGTATTGGTCTGCTAATGGCATATGTTCCGCAAGCATTGGCAAATATTTTTTGATTGCTAATAAATCTTCTGTACCTTTTTTATTTACAATACCAACACGGCAACCTAAAGCATCTTTTGATTCAGGTGTAATGCCGGCATCTTTAAGCATTTTATCCAATTTTTCATCTTCTAAAACTGTACCTGTCATTCTATCTGCATATTGTTCTCTTGTAATTGTATATTCAAGAGGTGTATCTTGTAATGTTGCCCATTTTTTGTCTGCATAAGCATCTAACATAGGATCTGCAGTTCTTAAAGCTTTTGCTTGAAGTTCTAAGTATTCATTAAAATCAGTGTTTGTAGAAGTTTTTGCTGCTTCTTCTAATTCATCTGCAATTTCCATAAATTCTTTTTTGAATTTATCACAGTAATCAATAGCCTTTAATTTATCGCCATCACGTTCTACGATAGAACGCTGGTTAAGGATTTTTGCAACTTCATCTTTTTCTCCGTTTTCAAGCATTTTGATTAATATACTGTGAAATTCTTCTTTAGTTAAATCTGCAGGATAAAAAGCTTTTCCTGCTAATTCTTTTTCACCTTTTGCTAAAATTACCATATTTGTTTCTGTATCAATACCGGAAATGCCTTTTTGAGCAGTAAATAATTTTAAAGTCATTTCAGCATTTTTATCTGTTTTGGCATTTTCTTCTAAGAATTTTCTGAATTCTAAGTTTTTTGTATTGTCCATCATCATAAACACATCGTCAAAAATTTTAGCTGTTTTTACTAAATGTTTAACTGCTTTTTTGTCGCCTTCTGCAAGTTCTAAATATTCTTTTGCATCAGGTTTTAAAAGAACTTTTGGTGCTAAATAATCTTTATTAGTTCTTTTTTCTAATTCTTTTGTTGATAGATTCAATTCAAATTTTTCTGTCATATTTTTATACCTTATTTTATTGTATTTGCACGATTATTATACTACCAATTTTGTGCTTTTTATAGTGTTCTTTAGTTTTTTTTAATATTTTTACCCTACAAGAGAATAGTTTTTTTATTTATAGCTTTTTAAAATGTTCAAAAAGGAGAATTTATGCTAAATATTTTTATATTGCCTACGTGCCCTTATTGTAAGAAAGTCATTGATTATTTAAAAACAACAAAATTGAAATATAAATTGTTGGATATAGGTGACACTCATTATTATGATGAGCTAATTCAACTTGGTGGAAAACGTCAGGTACCATTTTTGTTTGATAATGATAAAAATGTTATGATGTATGAATCAGACGACATAATTGAATATCTAAAAACATTGTAATTTTAAGTTTTTTATCAATTTCTGAAATTTGCGCAATTTAAAGTCTTTACATGTTTTATAACCATGTCGAACTATGACATTTAGGAGAAAATAGACTATGGTAGATATTCAAATTGGTAAAAAACAAGGTCTTACGCAAGCAGTAGCTACAAAATTGGGCTTGAGTAAAGATGAATGTAAAAAGATAGATGTTTCCGTTTGGCAACAAGTTGTTAAAGAAATAGACAATGAACAACAAAACATAAATCAACATAACAAAGCAAACCCAAATGATCCGAAAGCAAGTATCTTTACGGGTGGTAATGATGTGTCAACAATTAATCAACAAGAAAATTGGAAAACAAACTTTAAAACAAAAGAAGGTTCGTTCTCATTGAGTGATGAATCTTGGAATAAAATTTCAGGACTTTTAGGCAAACCTGTAGAAAAGAAAGAAGACAAAAAAACAGAAGAAAAACCTGTAGAAACTAAACCGGAGGCTAAAAAAGCAGAAGGCAAAGTTTTAAAACGTTCTGTTGACGGTGAAAAAACTCAAATTGTTGTCAAAAAAGATGAACACGGTAGAAAAGTTCGTCACGAATTGAATGCAGACGGAACAGAAGGTGACTCTTTAGCCGCAACAAAAACTTTTGGCAAAAATAAATATATTTCAGGAGATTTTCCTCCACAAACAAGAATTTATGAAAGAACAGTAAACGGACAAAAAGATGTTCAAATAGGTGTTTTCAAAGATGATGACGGAAACAAAGTCAGAAAACTTGTTGTAAAAGATGAGAAAACAGGTAAACCAACTTTAGGTGAAACTCTTGTTCCGGTTAAGACTTTTGGTAAAAATACTTATATAACACAATCTCAATTTGATGCACAAGTTAGACAAGATTTAGGATTAAAAGGTGATCAAAAAGTTCCCAAAAATATAGATGCGGAATATAGTCACGGCACAATTAAATATCTAGAAAATGGAAAAACGGTTACAAAAGACTATGTTAAGTCTTTAATAAATGCAGAAGATAGCAAAAAAACAGATAAAAAATAAATTCATAAATGCGGTTAAACTTTTTAAAAGTTTAACCGCATTTTTTTAATATCCTCTTTTTAAATGATGATATATTATAGTTTTCCTTTAGAATAATAGTGTAGTAAGATTATAAAAGACCACATTTTGGACTTGAGAGATGGCAGAGGAATTTTACAATAGTTATTATAACAACATAAAAAGACTTTCTGACCAAGAATTAGAAGCATTATGGAAGGAATACTTTCAAAATCGTTCTAATAAAAAGGTTAGAGATACTTTGATTGTTCAATATATTTACTTAACTCGATACGTAGTAGGTCGTGTTAAGGTTTCTTTGCCTCCAACATTCTCTGTTGAAGATATTTCAAGCTACGGTGTAGAAGGTTTGATTGATGCAATCGAAAAATACACTCCGGACAAGGGCGCTCGTTTTGAAACATACGCTTTGATGAGAATTCGTGGTAATATTATCGACAAAATTCGTTCTCAAGACTTCTTACCAAGAAGTGCAAGACGAAAAATTAAAGATGTAAAACAAGCACAAGAACAGCTACGTCAAAAATTTGGCAGACCTGCTACAACACTTGAAGTAGCAGATTTCTTGGGTATGGAACCTCAAAGGATTGACCAAATTCTTGCAGAAGATACTTCAATAGGCTCTATTTACGAAAAAAGAGGAACTTCTGATGACAGTGTGGCAATTATTGATACAATTCAAGATGAAAGTCGTTTAACTCCGGCAGAAGCAATGGAAGAAAAAGACGTTAAATCTGAATTGGAAACAGCATTGAAACGTTTGCCTGAACGTGAACGTATGATAATGGTTCTTTACTACCATGAAAATATGACATTAAAAGAAATTGGTGACACTATTGAAGTTTCTGAATCTCGTGTTTGTCAACTTCACGCTCAAGCAATCATGAAATTGAAAAACATTTTGTCAGAAAACCGTGTTGAACGTTTGCAAAGGACAATCGTTTAATTAAACATTTAAGTATTTTTCTGCACCAATAAAGTTTTTAGCAACCGCATAAACTTCATCTTTATGTTGGAAAGATTCCGGATTGTCATTTATTGCGATTAGCCTTCCGATATGAGCGCCATTTGCGGCACGAATACCGGAATATGAATCTTCAAAAACAAGAGTTTGAGCTGGATTTAATTTTAATATATCTAATGCTTTTAAGTATATTGCCGGATCTGGTTTGCCTGCAATTTTGTAATCATCATATACAATTTTATCTACGTCAAACCACTTGTCTAAGTGGAAGGTTTCGATAAAGAAATCTACATTTGTTTTTTCGCTACCTGTTGCGATTGTATGTGGAATATTTTTTTCACAAATATAATCGAAGAATTTTTCTGCGCCGTCTACAAGTTTTATGTTCTCAGGATTTTTTAGCACCATTTCACGGTAATAAGTTTCTTTTTCATTTGCCCATTTTAAACATTCTTCCGGAGTTGGTTTTCTGCCAATAGCATAGGTTATAATCTCTTCATTTGAACGTCCAAACATGTATTTGTGCATTTCTTCATCAGAAAAAGGAGTTCCTCTAAGTTTTGCAGAGAAATCTCTCCAAGCATCCTCATGAAGTTTAGAGTCTTGAAACAATGTTCCGTTAAAATCAAAAATAATACCCTTTATTTTCATTTTTAATATCCCTTTTTTGTAATAGTAGTAATAATGCGGAGCTTTTATTTAAAAGCTCCGCATTATGTAAAAATTTTAAACTTAAAAATTAGTTGTCAGTGTTAATAAATAAGCTTACTAATTCGTTTAAGTTGTTATATTGTTTTTTGTAGCTTTGAGCTTGTTCTTCAAGTGTTACAATTTGTCTTTTGTATTCAGAAATTGTAGCTTGGCATTCTTTTGTTGATGCACTCAATTGTTCTTGAAGTTGTTGAGCTTCTTGAAGAACGCTCTTCATTGAAATTCCTAATGCTTCCATAGTTTGTTTAATGATTTGTGCACCTGTTTGACGAGTTACACCTGATGGAAGTTTTGCGATTAATTTTTTCAAAACAGCAACGTTGTTTGGAACTTCAAAGTTGTATAAATCGTTAGCATAATTTTCAACAACAGCGTGTTGGAAATCATCATCCATATTGTTTTCAAAATCACTGCTTGGTTTCATAGAACTATCAAATTTTTCAGTTGAAGGTTCTTCTTCGTCTGCAAATGTAGGCATTACATCATCTTGAGTTTCTGTAGTGTCTAATTCAACAGTGTCTTCTTTTACTTCTAAAACATCGTCTTCTGTGTCAGCTTTTAAAGCATCTACAATGTTTTTACCGGTATCTAAATCAAAATTTTCTGACATATTATCCTCTTTTTATAATCTTATATATAAGTTACCAACATAATAGCAAAAAAAAGTTTTTTTTACAATACTTTAATTTACTAATTTTAGAAAAATCATCCTTTTAATGCACTTTCGTCGGGTTTAATCTTTTGTGATACACTGGATTTGTTATGATTAGCAATTTAAAGAAAAATATATACTGGATTTTACTAAGTTTTGTAGTTTTTTTAGGATTTGTATTAAGGCTAAAGGGTTTGATAGCAAATCCTTCTATGTGGCATGATGAATGCGCCATAGCTTGGAATATTTTAGAAAAAAACTATGTAGAATTATTTGGAAAATTAAGATTTTTGCAAGTTGCACCGCCGATGTTTTTGATTGTTTCAAAGCTTTTGGTAAGTATTTTTCACGTAAAAAATCATATTTTTGCGTGCGATTTTGTTTTAAGATTAATTCCGTTTTTCTTTGGATCTTTATCAATAGTGATGTTTTATTTTGTTTGTAAAAGCCTCTTTAAATCAAAATGGACAACTCTTATTGCAATTTTGTTATTTTGTTTAAATCCTGTTTTAATCAATTATAGCTTTGAATTTAAACCATATATTTTGGATGTTTTTTGTACATTAAGCGCTTTGTGGATATTTTTGAATACAGATTTCCAAAAGAATTTTACAAAGAAAAATTTGATTTACGGATACATTCTTGCAATTTTACCGTGGTTTTCTTTTATGTCTACAATAGTTATTTTTGCAGGATTTATGGCACTTAGTTTTAAACGTGAAAATCCAAAAAATTTCTTTTTAATGTTTGTGCCAATATTTTTGAGTGCGTTTTTGTATTTGAAAATATATGTTTTAAACATTTATTCTCAATGTTCAGCCGGAATGATTGGTTTTTGGCAGAATGAATTTGTAAAAAGGGATTTGTCAAACCTTACTCAATTGAATATGGAAAATTTGCATTATTTCTTCTCAAATTTGCCGTTATTTTCTTGTACACTACTTTCATTGCTAATGTTTGTCGGTTTAATTTTAATGTTTAAGGATAGAAATTGGCGATTTATTCTGATTTCAGTATTAACTCAAGCCTCATTGATAATTGCTTCAATTTTGCATGTTTACCCGTATTCAAGACGCTTGATAATATTTTTAATTCCATTTATTTTGATTTTTTCGGTAAAAATTTTTGATATAAAAAACAAAATTTTGGCAGGAATTTTATTAACTTTAATTATTATTCCTCATTTGCTTTTTACAGTAAATTTTGTAAAAATACAAAACCTTAACAAGGATGATTTTGCAAGAGAAATGATGATAAAAATGGCAGAGGAAATAACTCCTGATGAAACTATTGTTATAAATGAGTCATCAAATGCGGAATTTTGTTATTATAACTTATTTTTTAATTTGAAGCATAACAAGGTGTTTTTAAAACCTCAAAATAAATCAGAAATAGCCATAAATACTGCGTTAAATAAACTCACAAAAGGCAAATATTGGTTTTATATGCCATATGATTACAATCCAAACCAAAATGAAATAAAAACGATGTCCGAATGGGCCAAAGCTCACGCAAATGTTGATATTAAGGTTCAAGCGACACAAAGCACCTTAATAAGATTATCTCTTGATTAAGGTGAAAATTTCAATTTTAAATCGGACGTCATTCGTCATCTTCGTCAATGTAGTGATTTTCTAAGAGTTCTTTGCGTCGACCTTTGGTTTTTGCATAAAATTCTTTTTCATCAAATTTTTCGTCATCGTCGTCGCTATCGTCCAATCGAGTTGGTCGTTTTTTTGTGTTAATCACGCCGGCAACGTTAATCATTGCCAGAGAGTTTAGGGTTGCACGGAGTTGAGCACTTCGGTCGGTAAATTGCATTTTCGACTCTTTAAGAGCTTCTTCCTCTTGTTTGTCCCTGCGAGAGTATTCGTTACCTTGTCCCATTTTATCATCAGAGAGGTTTGCTGCCGTACCGGAAATATCTCCACTCTTGAAGTTAAAAGAGCCACCGATTCCGTAAAATCCTGCAGATCTGTTATCTACCATTTTGGATACCTTATATTCCTTATTTATTCATGTTTCTAGTGCTTAAAATCCCGTAAATACATGGCTTTTAAGCTACAAGCCATAAGCTTGCATGTATACAAAGCCTGTAATAAATTTTTTTGCTACCATGACTTTTTAAGTGTTTACAATTCGTTACAATTGGATAGCTAGAGGTTTTGAGATTTAGCTAAAATATAAAAATTTAACAACTTTTTAATTTCTAACCTTCTAAAATAATATCACCCTGACGGAAAATTTTTATACTATCAGGAAAAATTCCGGCAACAGTAGAAGCGTGTCCTTGAGCTTTTTCACCGTAATCTTCAACTACTAAATCGACTTTGTCACCAATATATTTAACTGCTTCATCATATGTTAATGCAGGAGGTTCGTTTGATAAATTTGCACTTGTTGTTGCTAAAACATTTCCCTCTATGCAAGAACAAATTTCTGCAAAAACTTTGTTATCCGGAACTCTTATGCCAACTGTATTTAAACCACTTGTAATATAATCAGGAGTAAGCTCTGATTTTTCTACAACAAGTGTTAATGCTCCGGCAAAATATTTTTTAACCAAACCTTCTGCTTTATCATTTAATGGTTTTACAAACCTGCGTAAAGGTTTAATGTCATTAGACATCAAAATTAAAGGTTTTTTGCTATCTCTGTGCTTAATTTCATAGATTTTTTCGACAGCTTTTTTAGATGTTGGTAAACATCCTAAACCCCAAACAGTATCTGTTACAAAAGCAATAACGCCATCATTTTCAAGAATGTTTTTAATTTTTTGATTGTCCATTATTTTTTGAATCTTTCTATTACTCTTTTTGTCAATTCACTTGCGTATTCCATTTTGAAAAGTAGGTTTAAACCTGTATATATGACTAAACACAAAGTTCCGATTACTGCAATTTTTGTGAATTCATAAGTGTATTTTGGTAATTGTTTTGATAAATCTAACAAACTTACTTCCATAAAGCTTGAAATAATATAGCAGATTACAAATGTAATTACTGCGGCTAATGTCATTTTAAGGAAGTTTATAAACAAATCTTTGTAGTTAAGTTTAATTTTTCTACTGATTAAAATGCCTAACATTACTGCGTTAAATAAAGTTACAAGAGAAGTTGAAAGAGTGATACCTCCAATACCTAATGCTAATTTTTTTACTAATAAGTAGTTTAAAAATACTTTTAAAACGATTGATGAAAATGCGATTGCAAATGGTGTTGCAGAATCATTAAATGAGTAATAAACTCTTGTAATTGAATCTCTGAAAACATAAGGTAATATTGAGAAAGACAAGAACCAAAGCGCTTGAGTTACCATAAATGTTGCATTATCGTTGAATGCACCACGTTCAAACACAATTCTTATACCGTCCATACCTAATAATAGAATTCCAATAATAATTGGGAATGCAGCGAATAAAAGTACGCCAACACCCTTGTTGAAGTAATTTCTTATACCGTCAAAATCTTTTTCACCTGCAAGTTTTGAAAATAGAGGGAATAACGGTACTAAAAATGCTGTAACTAATATACCTACAGGGAATTGAAAAACTCTGTTTGCAAACCCGATTGCTGTCCAAGCGCCTTCCTCAAGACAAGAGGCAAAGAACATATCAATATAAATGTGAACTTGTCCTATTGTAGAACTTAAAATTGCTGGGAATAAAAGTTCTAAAATACTGTTAAAATTTGCATTATTTACAAAATCAAAGTTAGGTCTAATTTTGTAACCTAATTGTCTTACTCTAGGCATTTGTAATAACAATTGACATAAAGCCCCTACTATTGTTGCACTTGCAAGAACAACACCTGTCTTGTCACCGCCTGTAACTATTAAGGCGCCAATGATTACAACGCTTACAATTATTGGAGAAAGACTTGGAAGAATAAATTCTTTGTAACTAATCAAAATTCCGTAATAAATCCCGATTAATCCGCCGATAATTAATGACGGACACATAATTCTTAAATGTGTACTTGCCAAATCTACCAGTTGAGCATTTCCATCAGAAATAATTAATGACATTATTTGATGTGAAAATACAAAGAAAATTATTGTTAAAATAGTGAAAAATATGAAACTTGCAGTTAAAAAAGTATTAAACAATTTTTCTGCAACTTCCGGTGGTTTTTCTTTTAAATTAGGTACAATTTTAGTGAATACAGCAACGGTTGCACTGTGAAAAGGTCCGCCGATTCCGCCTAAAAGAATTACTGCAAGAGCAGGAATTTGATATGCGTAAAAATATGCGTCAGATACAACTGATGCACCATAATAGTTTGCGATAATTACATCTCGTAAAAAACCTACGAGTTTGCTTATTACTGTAACTACGGCGATAAGCCATGCCGCTTTTAAGATAGTTGTTGTTTTTCCTTCGTTAGAAGCCGAACTTGTCTGCATTTGGGTTTACCGTTTCTATATATAATCTTGCTGCCTTCATTGAGCCTTCCTCTAAAGGATAGCAAAAAGTAATTACATTTTCACCTTTTTTTACTAAATATGAGATATCAATTTTAATTGGTGCTCTGAAGTTTGAAATTCCTTGAGTTAACGGAATAGAAGTTTCTTTGCCGTTTACAATTAAATTAATTTTAGACAAATTGAATTTGTTGTCTATAATTAAATTTGCTGTTTTATGTTCTAAATAAATCTTTTGAGTTGTTCGTTGTTGAGTTTGATATGATGAAACGATTACAGGGATTGTTGTTAGAGAGATTCCGGTGTAATAGTGTTTCAAGATTTTATCATAAGGCATTTTTAATTCTTTGCCCATAAACCCTGCACCATATTGACTCATGCCAACACCATGACCAAATCCTCCGCCGTATGCAATAATTTTTGTTTCACCTGTTTCTTCATCATTAACAAAGTCAAAAACTACGTTTGCGCTTGGAAGTGAAATGTTATTCTTCTGGAAAACTCTTCTGATTACAAGTTCTTTTTGTACATCGAAAGTTCCTTTTGTTGTTTTAATTTCGACATCAATTAACTTTCCTGATTCACCTCTGCTGATTGCTTTTATTGAAACTAATTCACCGAAATCGTCTGATTTTGTTAATTTTGGATAAACAAAACCTGTTTTTGATTGAGAAACAAGAGTTTTTGCTAAAACTTCTTGCAATTCTTCTTTTGTCCATTCTTTTTGCCAACGATAATATGGAGAACGAACATCATAAGAATCAGGTTTGTTCATATAAAAATCACGAACTTGTTCCTCTGTTACAAGTGGTGGTTGAGTTAACATATCGGCTTTTGCAACTAAATAAGGTTTTGAACTAGATGGGAATTTTTTTGTTGTTGGATCAGAAAAAGCATTTGCAAAACTTTCTGTGTAACCTCCTGCAGTAGAGCTGTATTGAGCCAAAATTAAATTCCAATTGTATAAAGCTATAATGCCTTCTGTTTCTTCAACTGCACGATTTGAAAGGGTATCTTCTGTGTTAGCTCCAAAATATACTTGGCTTGCGACAGAATCAACAACATCATATTCTTTTACAAGTCGTGTTCTTGGGCTTAAAACGTAGTTTCTTGCAGCAACCGCTTGAGCTTTTAATGCTTCAATCCCGAAACTTACAGGCATTTCATTTGGAACAACACCTTTCAAGTAATCTTGAATATCTAAAACATTCACTAAATAAAACAAATTTGTAGTGTTTGGTTTTTTGATTATCTCAAAAGAGGTTCTATATAAGGCTTGACGACCTTTTCTTTTTAACCCGTCAACGCCTAAAAATCCATTTGGGCATTCTAAAACGAATGTTTCAGGCACTGTAATTTTTTCTTCATTAAACTCAATTGTGTAAACATCGTCTTTTAATGAAATCAATATGTTTGTGTCTGCAGGAACATTTGCAATCAATTCTGACGATTCTTTTTTATAAATTTGTACGTCAGAAGTACCAAAAAGTGTTATTTTTTGATAATTAAATGTTGACCAATTTTGATTACCAATACCAACTCTTACCGGTTGAAAAATGTTTGTTGCTGCAAACATTTTAGGACTTGCAAATGTGAGTGCAAAAATTACAAGTCCTAAAATTATATTTTTTATTTTTTTAATTCCCAAGTAGTTCCGTCCTTAGAATCTTTTAAAACGATTCCGACATTATCAAGTGCCATACGGATTTTATCCGCCATGTCCCAATTTTTTTCTTCACGAGATTTTTTTCTTAATTCTAAAAGTTCATCCATAGAATTTAAGGTCATTCCTAAATCTTCGCTTACAGATTTAACTTTTTCTGCTAATTCTTCTTCTGTTAATTCAGTTTTTTCAAAGTTGAAGCCAAGAACTGAACCTAATTTAACAAGAAGTGTATAAGCGTTCCTTTCGCCTTTGTTTGCTTTGTTTACAAGGTCAAAAAGTACCGCAAGAGCTTTAGATGTGTTTAAATCATCATCCATTGCATCTGTAAATTGTTTGTATTCTTCTGTTTGAGTAATGTCTAAAGTTTCGTCAACAGGTGTTGCTTTTGCGTTTGTTAAACGTTTTGCACCGGCTTGAGCTGATTTTAAAACCTCGTCAGAAAATTCAACAGGCATTCTGTAATGGTTTGTCAAAATGAATAATCTGATTGTATTTGCATCATAATTTTCTAAAACTTTGTCTATAGTTAAGAAGTTACCTAAAGACTTAGACATTTTTTCTTTGTTGATAGTTACAAAACCATTATGTAACCAGTAGTTTACGAATTTGCAACCATTGGCACATTCAGATTGAGCAATTTCGTTTTCGTGGTGAGGGAATATTAAATCTGCGCCACCTGCGTGAATATCGATAGTTTTGCCCAAGTATTTTCTGCTCATTGCAGAACATTCAATGTGCCAACCCGGACGACCAACACCCCATGGTGAGTTGTAGCCGAATTTTTCATCTTTTTTCCATAAAGCAAAATCAAGAGGATCTTCTTTTAAATCTCCAACTTCTACTCTGGCACCGCTTTCAAGTTGATCGATTGGTTGTTTTGAAAGCATACCGTAATTTTTGAATTTTTTAACCCTAAAGTAAACGTCACCACCTGCTTCGTATGCGTAATCATTTTTGATTAAATCTTTTACTATAGAAATCATTTCACCTAATGTCTTTGTTGCAAAAGGTTCAATGTCAGGTTTTAGGTTGTTCAAACCTTCCATACTTTTTGTGAAAGATTTATACCAATATGTAGAAACTTCTTCAGGTGTTTTACCTTCTTTTTCTGCTTTTTTAAGGATTTTATCATCAACATCGGTTACGTTACGGCAATAAGTTACATCGTAACCTTTGAATTTTAAATATCTGTAAAGCACGTCCCATGTGATATAACAACGAGCGTGACCTAAGTGTGCATAATCATAAACGGTTGGACCGCATACGTACATTTTAACTTTGTTACCATCAATCGGTTTAAATTCTTCTATTTTGTCTGTGTAAGTATTATGTAATTTCATCATACCGATTATTTTAGAACAAAACTCAAATTTAGGCAAGAAATTTAAGAATTTTGGGGATAGGTATAAGTTTGATGAATATTTACCTTAATGTCATCCTTGTATATGTTAGGTAATTTTGTCATCGAATTACTTAACATATACACTTTCTGCTATAATATTTTTATGAAATATATTGTTTTATTGATAGTTGTTTTAATTTTGTTTATTTGGTCATTTTTTATTGAGCCAAATATGCTTAAAGTTACAGAATACAACTTGCAAGATAGAGATTTAAAAGGCTTGAAATTGGTTTTTGCGGGTGATTTGCATATAAAACCAAATCAAGAAAAAAGATTAGTAGAAATTATTGATAAAATTAACGCTCAAAATCCCGATATAATTCTGTTTGCAGGTGACTTTGCTGCCGGACATAAAAAAGATTCTACTATACCTTTTAGCATTTATAAAAAGCATTTGAAAAGATTAAACACAAAGTATGGTGCTTACAGTGTTATTGGTAATCATGATTACTGGGCAGGCTATGACAATGTGAAAGAAATGTTAGAGAGAGTTGGAATAAAAGTTTTAGCAAATAGCAATGAATCTTTGATTTTGAAAAATGGTAAAAAGCTTTATATTGCAGGTGTTGAAGATTTGCAAACAGGAAGTCCGAATATTAAAATAGCGTTAGAAGGGACAGAAAGTAATCCGACAATTCTTTTAACGCATTCGCCTGATGTATTTGTAGAGGTGCTAAAAGACAGTGTAAATTTAACTTTGGCAGGACATGTTCATGGCGGACAAATTCGATTACCGTTTATTGGTGCTTTAATAATTCCATCAAAATATGGTAACAAATATTCTCAAGGTTTGATTGAAGAAAAAGGTCGTAAAATGATTGTAACAAAAGGAATTGGGACAAGTATTTTGCCACTGAGATTTAATTGTACTCCAGAGATTGTTGTAATTAATTTTAAATAAATTAAAAAATCATGTTGACATAAAAAATTTTTTCGGTTATATTAAACTTACAAACGTTAGGGCGTTTAGCTCAGTTGGTAGAGCGCTTCCCTTACAAGGAAGATGTCGGGAGTTCGAGCCTCTCAACGCCCACCATAAAAGACCGGATAACATTAGTTATCCGGTCTTTTATTTTGTGTTTTGATTTGCGAGAACTCCACAAAATAGAGTTTTGTTTTATAATTAAAGAATGGAAAAAACACATAAGATTAAACACTACATTATTTTAGCTTTAATTCTAATTTTTGGGCTTGGAATTAGGTTATTCAATCTTGAAAAACTGACAGGTGGGTTATGGCATGATGAGGCTACAATTTACGCAATAGCAAATGCTTTGCCGGATTTTAGTTTCAACTTTCATAGATTTTTAATCTTTCCGCTATATTTTATTTTTTACAAATTATGGATTACTGTTTTTTCTAATTCGGATTTTGTAATTCGCTTAATGTCAGTGTTCTTCGATATGTTGGCAATTATTACAACATATTTTGCAGGCATACAGATTACTAAAAATTTAAAAATAGAAAATTTAAAGCATCGAATGGGACTGATTTTTACTCTTTTATATGCCCTGAATTCTTCGTTTATTTATTACGCACAAGAGGCAAAATTCTACTCTATAACCTTCTTTTTAATCTGTTTAACCACTTTAGCATTTTTAAAACTGATTGAAAAATTTGATAAAAAATCCCTAATTTTCTTTTTAATTTCAAATGCTTTAATGCTATATACGCAAACAACGCTTGTTGTTATATCAATTTTATTTACAGTTTTAGTATTTTTCTTTGCAATAAGAGCGAAAAAACTAAATTTTTGGCTAATTTTATTGAATTTACTCGTATATTTGCCATTAATAGCATTTTTATTTATTGAAAAAAACTATTTTTCGGGTAATTTTGATATAGTTCATTTTGATAATTCTTTTATTTTAATGATGCTCCAAAACTGGTTCAGCCCTGTGTTGACTTGCTTGCAGAATAATATGCCAAATTACAAAATGTTGTTTATGTTGTTTTTAATAAGTCCAAAATTTTGGTTCAGTATAATTTTTCCTGTATTTTTTATGATTACGGTTTTCATTCTGGCTCTTAAAAATAACAAATTCTTGAGATATTTAGCTGTTATTCCGATATTCTTTGTCGGATTTCATATAGTTCTTTCTCAAACAGAAATTTATAGTGCGAATATTCGTTATACATTGGTTGTTTTACCGCTTGTATTAATGATTTCAGGTACATATATTGCACAAAAACTTGATACAAAATGGATGAAAATTCTTTTGACTTTATTTGTGTTAGCAAATTTATCAATTTTGTTTTCGCCGTATAGTGCGACAAAAATTCAAAGACCTTTTGGTTATAAGATTTTGGCAGAAACTTTGGTTAAAAATAATGTTAATCCTAATTCTGATTTCATAATGCCGTTTAGCGAAAAACTTGTTGAAAAGTATTATAAAATAAATGGAAGAGCCGAAAATTTTTATATGTTGAATGCTGTCGAGGCTCAAAAAACATATCTTTCAGATAATGAAATTGCAGAAATTTCCCAAAAACATAATATGGTTGAAAATTACAAAAGATACTTGATTTCAGACTATATTACTAATGAATTTTCAAATTATGTTTTAACTCATTATGCTAAAAATTCTAAAAATTTAGTTTTAGTCGTTGATAAAGGCATTTGTATGTTTTCAAATGAAAATATTAAATCAATATTGAATAACGGCGGAACTGTGCCAATACAATTTTTGAGACTTTCAAAACTAAATAACGATTTAATTTCTGTATTAAAAACAAAATATAAAATTCAAAAACACGTTCTAGACGGCAATTGGGAAGTTTTTGTGTTTGAAAAATAACCTTTTTTATTTTATATTTCCTTAACTTTTTCATAACATTCAGCCTAAAAAGTTAAAACTTTGTTAATTCTGACGATTTTTTAAAAAAAAGAGTTATAACGTAAATGTAAGGAATGAAAGATAGAAAATCGGAGGTATTTAAAATGAGATTTAATGTTATTGAAAGAGATCCAGAAATGATGTTTTCAGGCGTACGTAACAATCTTGAAAACCTATTAAACGCTGTTATGATTGGTGATGCTTCAGATTTAGAAAATAGAATGTACCAACCATTGTCAGAAGTAAGAGAAAACGAAACTGAATATAAAGTAAGCGTTCAATTACCAGGCATTAAAAAAGAAGATATTAATATTGAATTAGACAAAAATACTTTGACAATTTCTGCCGAAAGCAAATTTGAAGATGTAAAAGATAACGAAAACTTACATTATTCACAATTCTCTTATGGTAAATTCCACAAAACAATAGAATTAGCAAAACCAATTGATGTAGAACATTCAACATGTGAATACAACGATGGTATTTTACAAGTCACATTGAAAAAACAAGAAGGCAAAAAGGAAACACATACATTAAAGATTAAATAATAATAATGTGGGTGTAATAAGGAAAGTAAACAGACATTAATTAACAGGCGGAGCCGAAGGCTCCGCCTGTTCTTTTTTAATTAGAAAAGCTATTAACAATTTTATAAATTACTTCCAAATCTTTGTCGGAAGCTTTTTTAAGTATGTCATTTATGTTTTTTATTAATTTTTTTCTTTCTTGTAAATGTTCAGTTTTGAATAATTCCGTATAATTTATGCCAAGAGCGTTTGAAAATTTTTCTATCAAATCGGCTTTTGGAAAGCTTCTTCCGGTTTCTATATGGCTAATGTGTTTGGGGTCAATTCCAACAAGTTCTGCCAGCTGGTATTGAGTTATACCTTTTTTTGTTCTTAATTCTTTTATTCTTAAACCAAAGTCTTTTTTTATGTTCATATTTACCTCTTTTTTGAGGATAAACGGTTATTATATTTTATAAAACCGTATTTAAGACATATAAATTATTAATAAATATGTTTTTAATATTGTAATTCTATTTTTAATATGGTATTTTAATGGATAGTTATATTTTAAATAAAGATTTAATAGGAGAAATTATGGACAAAAATGTTATATGCATAAAATGGGGAACAAAGTTTGATTCAGGATATGTAAATAGATTGTATGATATGGTAGAAAGAAATTTAACAATTCCTCATAGGTTTGTTTGTTTTACTGACAATTACGAAGGTTTAAACAATGGGATTGAAGTTAGACCTTTGCCAGAATTGGATGATGCAGGTATTCCAGATAGATGTTGGAAAAAATTAGGACTATTCACTGATAGATTATCGGATTTGACTGGTGAAGCTCTATTTTTGGATTTAGATATTATTATTAGAGATAATATTGATTGCTTTTTTGAAAAACAAGGTGATTTCTTTATTATAAAAGATTGGGACTTTCCAAATGATATTATTGGTAACTCTTCAGTGTTTAAGTTTACAGTAAATAAACACAAGGATATAATTGATAATTTCTACAAGGAAGGAAAGAGTATTCGTAAGAGATATAAAAATGAACAAGCATTTTTATCTTACCAAATGAAAGATAAAGGTATGTTGCAATATTGGGATAAAAATTGGTGCGTAAGCTTTAAAAGAAACTGTTTGCAGCCGTTTCCTCTAAACTTCTTTAAGGAACCAAGAGATCCAAAAGAGGCAAAAATTTTAATTTTTCATGGAAAACCTACTCCAGAACAAGCGTATAAAGGATATTGCGGAAAAGGTGGTTTTAGATACGTAAAGGCAACCAAATGGCTTGATAAATATTGGAGTTATAACAAATAATGAAAGATTTTAATAAAAATCTTAAAGAAAAACTGATATATATAATCTTTGTAATTTTTGCTTTTTTAATTGAAATTTATACAAAAATTTTTAAAAAAGATAAAAATGAAGATATTGATTTTGATTATGAAGATGAATAAAATTGGGCGGTGGATTGTAATCCACCGCCTGATTGATTATATTTAAATTTTATTTTCTACCTAAGAAATTTCTCCAGAATTTAATCCATTTTAGACGTTTTTTGTGCTTGCTGTTGAATTTTGCAACTCGTTCATTTTGACCGATTATGTGGTTTGTAAGGTTTCTGTCAACACGAGAGTTTGAAGCAATTACACAATCTTTCAGGCAAACGTTATCGGCAATTTCAACACCGTCCCAAAGAATACAGTTTTCTAGGGTTACGTTTTTACCAATGAAACAACCTTCGCCAATAACTGAATTACCAATAAATTTAACTCCTTTAGAGATGTGACTGTTTCCGCAAATGTAACTACCTGTTTCAGTTTTTGTAATTTTGTCGTGTTTGAAACTAAATAAGTTATCAAACAAATCCCAATGAGTTTGTTTGTATTGATCAAGTGAACCTATGTCAGACCAATATTCTTCAACAGGGAATACGTTAATTTGTCTGTCTTGCAATAATTTAGGGAATACATTTTTGGCAAAATCACAGAATTCTCCAACAGGAATGTAGTTAAAAATCTTGTAATTGAAAATGTATATGCCCGTGTTAATTAAATTGCTTTTAGCATCTTTGATTGCAGGTTTTTCTTGAAATTCAGTAATAAATCCTTCTGAATCGGTAACAACAACACCAAAATTAGGAATGTCTTCTTCTTTTACAGGCTTAACACCGATTGTTGCGATAGCACCTGAATTTTTATGAATTTCCATACCCTTCATTAAATCTGCATTGGTAACACCATCAGCAGAAAGTACAAAAAAGTCTTCACCGTCATTAAAAAAGAATTGGCACTTTTTAACCCCACCGGCAGTACCTGAAAGAGATTCTTCGGTGATGTAATTAAAATTTATGCCGATATCATTTTTAATATATCTTGCAACGATTTGTTCAGCAAGGTAAAAAGTATTGGCAACAACATCTTTTACGCCAATAGCTTTTAAATTTTCCAGTAAAATATCCATAACTGGTTTATTTGCAATCGGAACAAGTGGTTTTGGAACGCTTTTTGTAAGCGGATCAAGTCGAGAACCTACGCCTGCAGACATAACCATTGCTTTATACATTATAAAATCTCCTAAAATCTCTTGTTACAAATGTTACCATAAAAAATTTATTGATACAAGTACATAAAAATTTTTTTGTTATATAATATTTTATGTGAAGAAGATTAATGGAGGAAACATGAAAGACATTCAAATTACTAAAGAAGTAGAAGAAATGTGTCCTATAAAAAGAGGTGTTAAAGGCGTGCCTGCACCTATTCCACAAGAAGGTGAATGGACAAAATGTAAAGAAATCAAAGATATTTCAGGTTTAACTCACGGTTGCGGTTGCTGTGCACCTCAACAAGGTACTTGTAAATTAACTTTGAACGTTAAAGAAGGTGTTATTCAAGAAGCATTAGTTGAAACTATTGGTTGTTCAGGTATGACACACTCAGCAGCTATGGCTGGTGAAATCCTTCCAGGTAAAACAATTCTTGAAGCTTTAAATACAGACTTAGTTTGTGATGCAATTAACGTTGCAATGAGAGAATTATTCTTGCAAATCGTTTATGGTAGAACACAATCTGCATTCTCAGAAAACGGTTTACCTGTTGGTGCCGGCTTAGAAGATTTAGGTAAAGGCTTATGCTCTATGTGTGGTACAATCCACTCAACTAAACAAAAAGGTGTTAGATACTTACAATTAACTGAAGGTTATATCTTACAACTTGGTTTAGATAAAGATAACGAAGTTATCGGTTACCAATTTATTAATTTAGGCAAATTCATGGATGCTATCAAGAAAGGTATGAACCCTCAAGAAGCATACGATAAAAACATCGGTACATACGGCAGATTTGCAGATGCTGTTAAATATGTAGATCCAAGAAAAGAATAGCATGAGCCGATGTGAAGTCAAGCGCACGGTGACGTTGAGTCAGCGGAGCATTGACGGAACATAATATCACCGCCGTTGTGAATGAAACGTAAGTGAATGAACGAAGCAATCTTTGATTGCACAGGCGGAAAAACTAAGAGATTCTGAACCGAGTTCAGAATGACACATAAAAATAGTTAACAAAATTAATTAAAAAAGGAAAAATAAAATGACAGTAAAATTTGAAGGACAAGACAGACGTCAAGCAACTTTAGATAAAGTTTTACCAGAATATGGTTTTAAATCATTAGAAGAAGCTCGTGATTTATGTTTGTCAAAAGGCATTGATGTTGATGCTATTGTTAAAGGCATTCAACCAATTGCATTTGATAATGCTTCATGGGCATACACATTAGGTTGTGCAATCGCAATCAAAAAAGGTATTAAAAACGCAGCAGACGTAGCTGAAACAATCGGTTTAGGCTTACAAGCATTTGCAGTACCCGGTTCAGTTGGTGATAGAAGACAAGTTGGTATCGGTCACGGTAACTTAGGTGCAATGTTATTAAGAGAAGAAACTAAATGTTTCTGTTTCTTAGCCGGTCACGAATCTTTTGCAGCTGCAGAAGGTGCTATCGGTATCGCTAGAAACGCTAACAAAGTTAGAAAAGAACCTTTAAGAGTTATCTTAAACGGATTAGGTAAAGATGCTGCTTACATCATCTCAAGAATCAACGGTTTCACATCAGTTGAAACTGAATATGACTACAAAACTGGCGAATTAAAAATCGTAAGTGAAAAAGCATTCTCAGACGGTGAAAGAGCACAAGTAAGATGCTACGGTGCTGACGATGTAAACGAAGGTGTTGCAATTATGATTAAAGAAGGTGTTGATGTATCAATCACAGGTAACTCAACTAACCCAACAAGATTCCAACACCCTGTTGCAGGTACTTACAAAAAATGGTGCTGGGAAAACGGTAGAAAATACTTCTCAGTAGCATCAGGTGGTGGTACTGGTAGAACTCTTCACCCAGATAACGTTGCAGCTGGTCCAGCTTCTTACGGTATGACAGATACTATGGGTAGAATGCACGGTGATGCTCAATTCGCAGGTTCTTCTTCAGTTCCTGCTCACGTTGAAATGATGGGCGTAATCGGTATGGGTAACAACCCAATGGTAGGTGCTACTGTTGCATGTGCCGTTGCAGTTGCCGAAGCAATGAACAAATAGTTTTTATTTGATATGAGAAAAACAGGAGTGTTTCCACTCCTGTTTTTTGTTTGTTTTGCACAGATTATTACAAAGCGAACCAACGAACCTGTGGTGAGATGTTTTACACAGATTCTGAATAACAAGAAAATTAAATGCTCATTGCATTCGCAAAAATTTTCTA
>OIYG01000911.1_pt1 | contig 25154 bp, 27 predicted proteins | sample 1587861 | NCBI WGS metagenome assembly OIYG01 (sample SAMN03283272) | human gut metagenome | biome: human-associated habitat; material: feces | host: Homo sapiens | place: Peru | collected 2012 | reverse complement strand
AGTGAAGAGAATGTATGTCAGTGAAACAATGATTGCGAATGAGATTAAATCTCTTTGCATGTCAAATCTTGAAAAGGAAATTCCTGGCATAGTTCAATTGATTATGATCTTAACTATCGCATCTTATAATGCTGAGTTAAATAAGAATAAAACATTTGGAGTCATTATCTGTCATGGATACTCAACTGCTTCTTCAATGGCAGCGGCAGTTAATTCATTAATTGGATCTTACATATTTGATTCGATTGACATGCCTGTAACAACAACAATGGAAGAGATCCGTGCAACTCTAAGAGATAAATTATCTAGAGTCAATGCTTACGCAGATCTTTGCATTATGGTTGACATGGGTTCATTGGAAAAAATTGCGGACGAGGAATTCACAAAAAATAGAAATGTGGCACTTATAAACAATGTAACGACAAAAATGGCTTTAGATATTGGTTATAAGATCAAAAATGGAGATCCAATTGATCGTTATTTTATAGATGCAGATAAGAACTACAAGGTAGATTACGCTATCTTAAAGGGCAAGAAGAAAGATGTCATCTTATTTACGAGTGAAAGTGGATTACAGACATCTCAAAGAATGGCAGATCTATTTGCAGACTCTTTCCCTGAAGAAATACCTGTTGATTTAAGAGCTGTACCTTTTGATTCATTGATTGATGATATTAATGAACTTCAACAAATGTACAACATACTATTTATAACAGGTACAGACAATCCGTTAATAAGTGACGTTGTATTTATTCCGTTAGAGGATATTGTGACAACGACAAACTTGGATTTGGTGTCGTCAAAATTAAATATGTATTTGGATGATAACAATTTAAAACAATTGATTATCAACATTCGTACAAACTTCTCTTTGATGAATGTGTTGAATTATTTAACAATTCTAAATCCGAAACCACTTATGGATGAGACAACAATCGCGGTTGAAGATTTACAGAAACGTCGCCATGTAGAACTTGAAGGTAGAACGCTAGTAGGTATTTATATTCACGTCTGTATTCTTGTTGAAAGACTTGTAACTAAAACAGGAATGATTCGAGAAGACAGCGCAACGGAAGCATTTGTGAAAGAACATGGAGATTTTATAGAAGATATAAAGGCATCGTTTGGAAATATAGAAAAACATTACAGTATCCAGATTCCGGATTCAGAAATGAAATATATTTATTCGTTTATTTATAGGGAGGATTGAATATGAGTAAAAGAAAAATAGTCATTGCGACACATGGAACGCTTGCAGAAGGGTTTAAATCAGCACTACAAATTATTGCTGGGGCTGAAAACGTAGAAGCGTTTAATTGTTATACATCACCAAATTTTAATCTTCAAGAAACAATTCAAAAAATAATGGACTCTAAAGGTTCAGAAGAATTGTTTATATTTACGGATTTGTTTGGTGGATCAGTAAATAATGGATTTGTCGCAGCTTTGAAAACATATGATTTCCATCTAATTACAAATACTAGTTTAGGTCTCTTGATTGATTTCATCTTGATGGAGCCTGATGTAGAAACTTTGAAACAGAAGTTTAATGAAAAAGAATTTAATGCTGTTTATTGTAACGACTTTATAAGCAATATGACGGACATTGAAGATGATCTGTAAGAGAAACGGAGGTGAAAATTATGATTAAAGCACTACGGATCGACCATCGTTTGGTACACGGGCAAGTAGCATTTACTTGGACTCATTTCTTGGGAGCAACGAGAATAATTGTTATTGATGATAAAGCAGCAGGAGATGAATTCCAAAAGATGGCATTAAATATGGCAAAACCAGCAGGAGTTAAATTAAATGTATTCTCTGTAGCTAAAGCGGTTGAAAGAGCAGAAAAGATTGATTCATTAAGCGATTCAGTATTCATTATTTTTGGATCAACAAAAGATGCAGCAGGATATATCACAGCTCATCCAGTATTCAAAGAATTGAACCTTGGTGGTATTGCAAAAAAAGATGGTTCAAAAAGCTATGGAGAGGTAGTTTATTTGACACCTGAAGAAGAGGAAGATCTTCGTAAGATCAAAGCAACAGGTTGTCAATTGTTTATGCAACAATTGCCAACAACAAAACGTGAATCATTAGATTTATAATTCTTAAATTTGTAGAAGGAGAAGTTATTTATGAAATTAGCTTATACACTAATTGTGGTTTTAATTTCTATTATGATGAAATTAGATTCCAGAATGTTTGGACGTCTAAATTTCGAAAGACCATTATTGACATGTACAATTTGTGGTTTGTTACTTGGTAATTTGCAAGTAGGTTTAGCAGTTGGAGCTCAAATGGAATTGGCAACATTAGGTATGATGTCAATTGGTGCTTCTGGAATTGATATGAACATGGGTTCTTTAGTTGGATGTGCAATTTGTATTATGTCAGGTGCAAACATTGAAACAGCAATTACAATCGCAGTGCCAATGACATTGTTATCAACAATTATCGATACTTGTGCGGATGTAATTCGTATTCAATTTACTCACATGATTGATGCGGCTGTTGAAAGAGAAGATTTCAAAAAAGCAAAACGTATTGATATCGTATACGGACCATCATTATATGTAATTTGTACAATTATTCCAGTGTTCTTATCAGTATATTTTGGAGCAGGTCTTGTACAATCAATCGCTGATGTAATTCCTGCATGGGTTACTGACGGTGTAACATTAGGTGCTAACATCATCGCATTCTTCGGATTCGCAATGTTATTAACTACTATGGTTAACAAAAATACAGTTGTATATTTCTTCGCTGGATTCTTGTTAGCTGCTTATTCTGGATTGGATTTAACAGCAATTGCCTTAATCGGTATTGTTATTGCATTGATTCTTTACACAGTTAAATACACTGGTGGCGGTGTGAAAGCTGCAGCAGCTTCTAGTTCGAATTCCTTAGATGAATTAGAAGATTTAGATAACTAAGAAGGGAGAACTACTTATGTCTATTAAAGGTTTAGAAGCACAAAGAAATTATCCACTAAATAAAAAGTTAAAAGAAATCTTCTGGGGTTCTTGGTGTATGCAAACAAACTGGAACTATGAAAGACAGATGAATACAGCTTTCATGTATGGTATGTCTAAAACAATTGATCGTTTGTATCCAGATCCAGATGAAGTAGATAAGAAAAAAGAAGCATATCAAAGACACCTTGAGTTCTTTAACATTACACCACAGTGTGCAGCATTGGTTTATGGTATTTGTATTGCCATGGAAGAAGAATATGCTGAACACCCAGATACATTTGATCCAGGTGCAATCAATGCAGTTAAAGTTGCTTTGATGGGTCCTTTATCAGGTATTGGTGATTCATTGTTCCAAGGAACAATTCGTATTATCGCGATGTCAATTGGTATTTCGTTAGCTCAACAAGGAAGTATTATAGGACCAATCTTAGCAGCATTGATCTCTATTGGAACTTCAGCTCCATTTACTTGGTTCATGGGTAAATTAGGATATACAAAAGGACAAGATTTCGTTAGACAAATGGCAGAAGCTGATTTGATGGAAAAAGTTATGTTTGGATGTTCAATTGCAGGTTTATTTGTAATTGGTGGTATGTCAGCTTCATTAGCAAACTTAACAACTCCACTTCAATTTGGAGAAGCATTCGTATTACAAAATGTATTAGATGGTATCATGCCAAAAATGATTCCACTTGCAGCAACTTGGATCATGTACTTCATTATTAAATCAGGAAAAGTTAAACCTATGGTTGTAATCTTGAGTTGCTTCGTTATTGGAATTGTATTGAATTACTTTGGTATTCTAGCTTGCTAAAGCTTTGAATATAAATATTTTAAGATCGAAAAGGAAAAGAGGGTAAAAATTATGTTCGATGTAAAAAAGATGATTGAAGAAATCGCAGCAAAAAAGGAAATCAAAAACGTTAGTTTCGTTGGTTGTGGAGGGTCGTTAGCATGTTTCTTTGCTCCTCACTATTATGTAACTCATGAAGCTAAAACATTAACAACATTGTATGAAAATGCTAATGAATTTACAAATGACACACCTGCATTCATCAATGAAAACGCAATCGTTGTATGTGCTAGCCGTAGAGGTAATACACCACAGACTGTTGAAGCAGCTAAAAAAGCAAAAGAATGGGGAGCTACTGTTATCGGATTACAATTGGAAACAGGAACACCATTAGAAGAAATTTGTGATTACATTGTACAGTTCAAAGATACTGGAGCAGATGGTGCTTTATATGAAGAATCAAAGAGTTCTTTAGCATTACAAATCGCTTATGAAACTGTAAATGTTGTTGAACATAATACAGAAACTTACGAAAAAATGGTTGCAGCTACTAAGAAAATGAATGAAATCATTCCTGCAGCAGTTAAAGCTTGCGTACCAGATGCAGTTAAATTCTCTGTAGACTATGCAAATGATGATATTATCTACACTATGGGATCAGGTACAGGTTATGCTGGAGCTCACCAACAAACAATTTGTATCTTCATGGAAATGCAATGGATCAACTCATCAGCAATTCACTCAGATGAATTCTTCAATGGACCATTCGAAATCACTGAAAAAGATACAGCTTACTTGATGCTTAAATCAACAGGTGCAACTAGAGCCGTAGATGAAAGAGCTCTTCGCTTCTTAAGCAAATTCAATAACCACACTACAGTATTAGATGGATATGACTATGGTATGAAGGAACTTGGAGAAGTTTCAGGATATTTCGATCATGACTTCTACAGCGAATTATTGGATGTTTATAACAACTTATTAGCAGATCGTCGTCAACACCCATTAAGCTGGAGAAAATACATGTGGAAATTTAACTACTAAAAAATAGTTGTTTCTCATAATCTTTCAAGTCAGTAGTCAGACGACTGCTGACTTTCTTTTTTAGGCAACATGGAAGGGGGTAATAAAATGGATACAAAAAAAATAGATGCTAAGATTCGGCATATTTTGATTCCTGCTATTTTAGAAAATGCTTTTTTGATTTTGTCTGACATGATTTTAACTGGATATATTGGTCGATTAACCATATCTGAGATTAGTGCTTATGGTATTTCAACAAGAATCTATGGTATTTATTTTTCAATACTTAAAGGATTTGGAATAGGAGCTATGGTTGTTTTTGCAAGAGCGTTTGGCTCAAGAAATAAGGAGAAAGGGTTACTGTATTATAAGCAAGCCATAATTATTTCACTTTTTGTGGCAGTGATTGCAGCAATTGGAATTTGGTTATTTCCAAATGAACTGTTATCTACAATGAGTACAGATTCAAGACTATTAACTTATGGTGCTTCTTTTCTGAAAGTCCATGTATTGACGTATCCGTTATTAGCTATAATTCATTTGAATTCAGCAGTATTTCAAGCGGACGGAAACACAAAGACGCCACTTTATATTGCTACAATAGGAAATGGGATAAGCGTTGTTTTAGGGTATATTTTGATTTTAGGGTTTGGACCTGTAAAAGGATTAGGTCTTTCTGGAGCTGCTATCACAAATAATGTTCGAATTATAGTGATGATGTTAGTAGGCCTTTATTTGTTGTTTGCTAAAAATGGTATGTTTGATCGTGTGAAAATTGAAAAACCAATATTTAATATGGATATGATCAAAGACGTATTGAAGTTTGGTGTTCCAACCGCAGTTGGAAATTCTTTCTGGAATTTTGCATCTGTGTTTTTATCAACTTTCATTTTAACTTATGGAGAGAAATTCTATGCTGCCTATCAAATTGGATTACAGGCAGAAGGGTTCTGCGATATGATGGCTTCTGGTTTCTTGACGGCTTCGATGGCTTTAGCTAGCCAGGCAATAGGAGCAAATGATGAGAAGATGTATAAATCAGCATATCAAAGATTGAGTTTTTATTGCTGGATTATTAGTGGAATTAATATGATATTCTTACTTTTATTCTCAAAACAAGTTTTGTATTTGTTGACGGACAAAGAGGAATTAGTTGCAATTGCACATGTATATTTATTGCTAATGATTTTCTCACAATTCCCGGAAATGAAATCAAAAGTATTATATGGATATATTCGATCTGCAGGATCAAGCACATTACCTACGATAATAGATACAATTGGTATTTGGGGAGTACGTGTTTTCTTATGTTATCTTGTTAGTACGGTTTTAAAAATGGATATTGTATGGATTTGGTGGATCATTAATGCAGATCAATGGGTAAGATATTTATTATCTTTATTGGTATTTGTGGCAAAAAAATTAATTAATTATCTAAGTGTATCGCCATACAAAGTCGCTAGATGTAGTGGAAGATAACCGAAATTGTTATTCTAAATGTCTATGAAAATAGATTTATATATTTAATTGTGGAAATGGGACTATATATGAAAAAAATGATTTTTATGATGATATACGATTTAATTGGATCTGTTTTTATAGGTGTTAGTATTGTTTGTTTTGCGGTAGCTGCTGACTTTGCTCCTGGAGGAGTGAATGGTATTGCAGTTATGGCAAATTATTTGGCAAACATTCCTATTGGACTTGCAACAATCTTAATTAATGTTCCAATTATATTATTTACATTTCGTTCATTAGGAAAAATGTTCTTCTTATATTCAGTGAAAACGATGGTAATCAGTTCTTTCCTAATTGACTATGTGCTTTGCTATTTACCAGCGTATCACGGAAATCGTTTATTAGCTGCTATATTAGCAGGTTTAACAGCGGGCATTGGATATTCACTTATTTTTAATGAAGGTTCATCAACGGGAGGAACAGATTTTATAATTGCTGCAATTAAAAAGAAAAGACCAAAAATGACTTTTGGATTATTGGCATTTGTGATTGATGGGATTATTGTTTTACTTTCGATATTTGTGTTTAAAGAAGCTTTAGCTTTTATTTACGGAATGCTTTATACAGTAATAACGAGTGTGGCTTTAGATTTATGTACTTTGGTGTTAAAAAAATGTCATTTGACATATGTAGATTGTGAGGAGATATAAAATGGAAAATCCAAAAATGATTATATTTGATGTTGATGGTTTATTATTAAATACTGAATTTTTATGGAGAAAAGCTTGGAAAGATGTTGCTGCTAAATATGGGGTTCCAAAATTTGCAGAGGTATTTAGTAAGGTTGTTGGAATTTCGGGTAGTGATGTTGAAAGAGTATTGAATAATGAACTGTCAGACGTTGAAAACCGTATGGAATTATTAGATATTGCTCGCAGTGTAGGTACTGAATATTTGGAAAATGACATCGAATTGATGCCAGGTGTAACTGAATTACTAGATGTTTTAGAGAATAAAAATATTCGTAAAGCAGTAGCAACTACAACATCTAGGGATGCAACAATCAATAGACTAACAAAATTGGGCTTGATTAATAGATTTGAATATATTCTTTGTGGAGATGAAGTCACAAAGAGAAAACCCAACCCTGAGATTTATCAAAAAGTTTTAAAAGCTGTAAGTTGTGATCCAAATCAAGTAATGGTTTTAGAAGATACAGGATATGGGGTACAAGCAGCACATGATGCAGGGATTAAAGTTGTAATGATTCCATCTATAAATGCACCTACAAACAAAGATAAAGAAAATGCATCATATATTAAGGAAAGCTTATATGAAGTAATCTCTATGTTGGAGGATTAATGCTATGAAAGATATGTATGATTATATTATGGAAACGCCAGAGGCAGTTCGTGAAGTAATTAAAAAATCAAAACAGAATAATGAAGATTGCATAAGATATGTAAAAAATAAAAGAATAGGGCATATTTATTTAGTTGCATCTGGAACAAGTTATTCAGCTGCATTATCATGTATAAATCCAATTGAAAAATTAATGAATATTCCTGTATATGCAGTATATGCGATGGAATTTGTGGACAATACTGATATTGTTGAAGACAATGCACTAGTAATTGGGATATCTCAAGCAGGACAATCTTCATCTACCATTCAAGCCTTAGATAAGGCTAAAAAAATGGGATGTTTAACTTTGGCTTGTTCTGCACAAAAGGATGTTCCTATAACAGCACATGCAGATTGTTTTTTGAAAATTGAAGTAGAAGAAGATATAGGGCCAAAGACAAAGGGTTATTATTGTAGTGTGATTGCGATTTTAATGTTGTTTTTAGAATTGTCTAAAGAAGATTCAGAAAAGTGGATTTCAAGAATATTAAACACAATTGATTTGATACCGAATATTGCGAAGGCAACAAAACAATGGTACACAAGTGAAAAAGACAGTTTAAAAGAGTTTAAGAATATTATTGTGATTGGGTATGATAAATGTATTCCTGCAGCAATAGAAGGGGCTTTGAAAATATTAGAAACCGTGCAATGCTGCGTTCGCTATTATGAATTAGAAGAGTTTATGCACGGTATTTATCATGGTATAGATAAGAGCACCCTTATCTTAGCTTTAGGAAATCAGTCAAGACATTTAGATCGTATGATTCGTTTGTTGGGATATTTAAAAGATCATAAAGATGCTACTACATATTTGATATCTCAGAATAAAGTAACAGAACATGATTTCAATTATCCATTTATTGAAGATTCATTGTTTGTTTCTTTTGAATATTTAACTGTTTTACAAGTACTAGGTGAATTAATGTGTCATGATCGCGGTATCGATTTGTATGACACGGTAGATGAAAATTTTCATGAATATATGGAGAGTTATATTTATGAAAAATGAATTTGAGCAGTTATGCCTGGATAAGAGCTTAAATTATATGGTCATTATAAAATGATTTTTCAGTTTAGAAAGATAAGACAATCTTCCTAAGTTGGCAAAGGATCTTTTTAAGGAATTCAAATAAAAGCTGTAATGTTTCAATTTAAACATTACAGCTTTTACTTATATTATTTTTCAGGCCAGATCTTACAATTAGGATCTAGTAGCCATTCATGTTCTTTAACATTTTCTGCACCAGTCCAAGGATTGTCGTCGAAGTGACGGATGATCCAGAAATAATTCATTGCGTATCCTGGAGCAGTAACTTGAGGGTGGGCTAATTTTTCTGTTACACAGATGTAACTTCTATCTTTAATTTGGTAAACGTTATCTCCATAGAAACTTGCACCAAATCCTTCAGGACGATTGAAACGATAGTAGTATAGTTCTGGTTGATCGTGTAAGTGTGGGATAAATGTACTCCATTTACCTGGGTAGTTTACTGTTTCACCAAATGCCATGTTACTGTTAGGATTGATTTTATAATCCACCATTGTACGAACATTACGAGTAGCACATTCGTTCCATTGTCCTGCACCACGATCTACAACAACTACATTATCTTTGTTGAATAAAGTGGTAGGATAAGTCTTGTCATTTTCAGTTTGGAAACATAGGTACTCACTATCTTCGTTCGCAATAACTTCAACTGCGACTTGTTTGTTGAATTGTAATCCAACAGGAGCATCATCAAACACATTACCACGAGTGATTGTGGCTTCTTTGCCTTCGTATTTTAATGTTAGTGATCCTTCTTGCAACAAAATTAAAGTTTCTTTATCGTCACTATAAAAATGTTTGACATCTCCTTTACTAGGGCGAATCAAATATGAGTATAACATCATATCAGGATATAGATCTGTACGATTTGTTAGTTCGATTTCGCTACTTGTACTTTTAATATAATTCATCATATGTAGTTCCTCACTTTCAAACAAATTATAAAATGAAAAAAAGAACAATAATAAAATAAAATAGATTTTAATTGTGGTAATATTTACCATATTAATGTGGTAGTTAAAATTATTTTCTTAGCTATTACTCTATATATAATTGAAGTAGAAAAGAGGAATAATTGTGTCAATAAAAGAAATTATTACATATGTCTTAGGCTTTGCAGGATTAATAATGATGTGTTATGTGCGCATGCAGTTCACAAAAAGACAACAAACACAACCGGATAATGCATATACAAAAAAGGAAGAGGTTATGCATAAAATCGCAATTGGTTTATTAGGTGTTGCGGTCGTACTAGCTTTAATACCAATATATTAAAAAAAGAAGCTTTCGCTTCTTTTTATGCGTTTATAACCTTTTTATAGATTTCTTCTAGATCTTTTTGCGTACAATCCTTAATTGTATTTGCCGGAGAACCAGAATCCATCGCATCTTTTGCCATTTTTGAAATATGATTTAAGAAATCTTCTTTATTCACACCATATTCTTGTAAAGTTTGAACATGACACGTTTCAACTAAATCCACCATAGCTTTTAGAAGTTTTTCAGAAGCCTCTTTATCCGGATCTTCTAAAGTGGCAACGCCCACTTCTTTAGCCAATGTACCAAATTCAGGATAAGCCCCATCTAAGGCAAATGAGAAGCATTCTTTGATCAACATAGCATTGCTTAATCCGTGCGGAATATGATATAAAGCACCGATTGGACGTGACATGCCATGAATAATAGTAACAGAAGCATTGTTGAATGCGATACCTGCTTCTAAGGCAGCAATCGACATTTCTTCACGAGCCTTTACATTACTTCCATCTGCATACGCAATTGGCAAATATTTCAAGATACGTTTAACAGCCGATACACTAAAGGATTTAGATAAAGGCTGTGCTTTTTTTGATGTATATGACTCTACGGCATGACATAAGGCATCAAGTCCCGTTGCGGCTGTGATTTTACTTGGAGCACTCAATGTAAATTGAGGATCAATAATAGCTAAATCTGGAATAAGGACAGTTCCTTTTAGTAACATTTTTATATCTTTTTTTGTGTTTGTGATGATAGTAAATTGAGTTGCTTCTGAACCTGTACCAGCCGTTGTAGGAATGGCGACCATGCCTGGTGTTTCAATTGTGATTTCTTTTCCCAAATAATCATCAATTTCTTGTCCATTTGTGATTACAGCCCCAATGGCTTTCATAGAATCGATTGGACTTCCACCGCCAATCGCAATTAAGAAATCACAATCCTCAGCTCTATATTGTTCAACACCTTTTTCAATCATTAAATCAGTAGGTTCACCTGTGATTTGAGAGAAGATAGAATATTCAATATGGTCTTGATCTAATTTTTGTGTAACTTTATCCACATTTTTTAATTGAACCATTACAGGATCTGTTACAATCAAAGCTTTTTTTCCATAATTTAGACTGGCTTCAGATAATGCATTTTCTCCCGTAATAATATGTTTTGGAACAATAAAATCTCTAGACATAGTAACCTCCTATATACGTGCGATCATTTCGCCGTATTGTTCTTTTGTTTCTTTGATAAACTGTTTAACTTCTTCTGTAGTTGGTAAATCATCAGAACAGTTATTTGAACGAACCATCATGCTCGCTTCTGCACTACCAAATTCCAAACAATCAATCATAGGCCATTCTTGATAGATGCCATATAAGAATCCAGAGGCATAGCCATCACCTCCGCCAAAGCCTTTTCTAGATTTAACAGGGAAAGGCTTGATTGAATAACTTTCACCATTGTTTAGATAAGCTGTAGAACCTTTCATACCATGTTTAATGACAACAACCTTTGCGTTTTTCGCTTGCCAATATTTTGCGGTTTCCTCATCTGTCATATTAGGCTGAATCAATCTTTCTGTTAAATCGAACTCTTGTCTTGAACCCATGATAATATCGGCTTCGTTCGCAACCGTAGAATAATAAATAGAAATTTCATCATCATTTTTCCAGTTGTATTCACGATAATCAATATCAAAAATGATTGGTGTTTGGGTCTTTTTCGCAAACATCACTGCCTTAAGTGCAGCTTCACGACTAGGGCTTTGAGCTAATGCCGTACCACTAATCAATAATGCTTTTCCACTCGCAATATAATCTTCATCGATATCATCAACAGATAGTTGTAAGTCAGCAATGCAGTTTCGATACATTAAAATACTGCTTTCTGTACTCGACAACATTTCAGTAAAAGTAAGTCCTAATTTTTCACCATTTGTACAACGTGTGATGTGACTAGTATCAATATTATGGTCGTTAAAGTAGTCCGTCACAAAATCGCCAAATTGATCATCAGAAACTTTTCCAATAAAACCGGCTTTCATACCATGACGAGTTACACCACAAGCGATATTTGCAGGACTTCCCCCAACATACTTTTCAAAATGAGAAACATTTTTTAGTGGTTTAAAGCCCTCACTAACAGCTGGATTTAAATCAATCGCAACGCGTCCTAATAAAATTAAATCATAAGGGCGGCTTGTATCAAAGTTTAAGTATTTCATAATAACCTCCAATTTTTGTTTATCCTATATGAATAGAATACTCTTAAGAGAATAGGAATAATTAAAATAAAATGAGTATATATATGGTAAAAAATGAATTAATTATGAGCAAGTTATGATAATGTTGATCGTTTTTGATTAAATGAATCGAATAAATTTTGGATTTCACTTTCACTAAGCGTGTGCTCACATTGAATATTGTTTAGAGTCGTAATGACATCTGTATATTTGCAGCATAATGTTTGTGTTTGAATCTTATCAATTTCAGAATCATCTTTAATGGCAATCACAGATGATATTTGTCCATCCTTAAACATTTTTTGAATTCGATTTTTATATGTTTGTAACTCATGAATCGGATTAGTGATGCGGATCTTTTTGTTGTTACTTTTAATGATCCAAGAACGATCTTCGTCATTACCAGAATACGTACCAGGATAATCCAAATATTCAACGATTGCGATTCCTTTGTTATAGAAAAAAAGAACAAATTTAGAAGTGACTTGGTGTTGTCTGTTTTCAATTGTCGCGAATGAAAGCTTGTGGTTTCCTATACTCTTGTTTAAATAAGAACTATTTGATGTATCTTTTCGAATAAACATGCGCCAAAAGAATTCAAAATAATTAGGAAATAGTGTTGGAAGAATTGAATTCTTGTAGGATGGATAATTCTGATAGGCTTTAAAACCATAAATGATAATAAGAACAATAACTATCGTATATAAAACTGTATGCATATTAAAATACCTCTCTTTATTTATATTTTAGTTTGTTATGTAAGGGCTTAAATTAAAAAAATACATCTTTAATGTGGTAAAAATTAGATTATTATAAGATAAAAAATGATATAATTTCACAAAAGGATGATAGATATGAAGTACAATCGAATTCAAGAAATAGAAAATTATATTAAAAATGCAAAAGTTGCCTCTTTAGATGAGTTGTTAAATCAATTTGATATTTCAATACAAACATTGCGTAGAGATTTGAAAGAATTAGAAAATCGCAATGTGATAAAAAAAGTATATGGTGGAGTTGTCTATAACGAGGATATTGTCGCAAACACTGAGGTTATTGATATCAAATCAAGAGAAATAGAAAATTTGAATCAGAAGCAACAAATTGGTAAAGTTGCTGCAAGTTTATTAGAAGAGCAAGATGTAATATTTATTGATTCTGGTACAACTGCATGTCAAATTATCCCTTTTATGAATGAAGATATGTATCTTACTGTTATAACGCATAGTGCATTGGCCTTTGAAATGCTCGAAGGCAAGAAAAATGTAAAGATTATATTGTTAGGTGGAGAATATAGAGAAAAAGTAAAGAGCTTCTTTTTTGATGTGTCTGCACTTCACTATAACTTTACAAAGTCGTTTATTTCTACATATGGTTTATCTTTAGAAAATGGTTTGACGAACATGGATAATTTTGAAGGGATGGTAAAAAATCATGTTATTCATTCTTCAAAAGAAGTCATTGTTTTAGCGGATGACACAAAATTTTCGCGTGTATCCTATAATTGTTTTGCGCCTATTGATTCTATGCATGTGGTGGTAACTAATAAGTTGCCAAATAAACGATATATGAATTATTTCAATGAAAACAATATTTTAATTAGAGTCCCTTAATAAGGGGCTTTTTTAGTACTGAATTTTCTGAAAGAGATTACATTTATAAAGAAATAACACAAAAATTACCACTTTAAAGTCCATTTTTTTTAATTTTATCAAAATTTTAATATGTTAATTTATACATGCAAGGAGTGAGCGAATTGAACACAGTTAAAAATAAGACGACTATTTATTCAAATTTAATATTGAAATATTTCTTAACACATGAAATGGTCACGAACAAGCAATTGGCTGATGAAATAGGGTTATCTGAAAAAACAATTCGTACAAAGATTGATTCAATCAACTATATGTTGAAAGAGAATAATCTAGGTACCATTGAAAAAAACCTCGTATCGGAATGTGGCTCGAGTGCAATACTTCTCAAAGAGCGAAGATACAAAAATTGATTAGTGCTGATGAAAACGAATTGGTTCAATCGGATAAATCTCGAATGGTATTGGCATTGCGAGAAATATTGAATGTGAACAGTAAAAAAAGGCTTACTTCGAAAGATTTAGCCGATACATTATATTTGAGTGTGCCAACAATGTTAAAAGTCATCTCAGATTGTAAAGATTGGTTGAACATGTTTGATATTAAGCTGAATGTGATTCGTAACAAAGGTATAGAACTAGAGTATAGTGAAACTTCTTATCGTTTAGCTTTAAAAAACTATATTACTAAGTTAGATGAGGCACATTCAATTTATGAAGGCATTACTTATTTTATGCCTGGATTACAAGTTGATATTATTAAAGATGCTATTCTTGAAGTTGAAAAAGAATGGGGATTCAACCTTGTCGATGAATCTTTTGATGAAATTCTGGTATATACAAGTATTGCTGTTTATGAAAATGTTACGAATAAAATCAAGAATTTGAATATTTCAAAAAAAGAATTTGAAGTTCTTTCTCAATATAGTGAATATCATTTAGCAGAAAAAATTTATAAAAAGATTCAAAGATATATTCATGTAGATATACCTGATGGAGAAATCGCATTCTTATCCATTCAGATCCTATGTTCTAAAATGATTGATTATGAAGCAATGCCATATGATACAGAATCTTTGATCGAGCAATATGATGCGAAATTAAAAGAATTCGTAGAAAAAATGATTGACGTAATCAGTAATGTTACAAATGTGGATTTAAGACAAGATACCGAATTATATAATGGATTATTAATTCATTTAAGGCCTACGATTTTCAGATTGAAATACAATCGTAGTGCAAACAATGAACTAACTGGGTATATAAAAAATGAGTATACAACTACATTTAGAGTATCTTGGTTGATTTCAGTTTTATTTGAAGAGTATTTTAATTTGAAAATAACGGAAGATGAATTAAGCTTCATCACCATTTATATTCAATCTGCATTAGAGCGAAATTCAAAGCCGATTTCCGCAATTCTTGTATCCAATGCATCGAATGGAATTAACCAGATGATTTGCGATAAATTAAGAAGGAATTGCGATGAAATAAAGAAAATCCATGTACAAAGTATGCATGATTTTTCATTAGCACGTTGTAAAGATGACTTGATTTTAACAACTAAAAACTTACATTCAGAAGATGATCGTATAGTGGAAATTGATGATTGGTTGAGTGATTCAAATTTGAATTGTGTAAAAGATAAAATCAAAGAATTAAGTGTGCAAAAGCAAGATAGGCCAGCACGTTTTAATGCGATATGTCACGAGTTATTTGAGCCAGATTTGATTTTCTGTCATTTAAAAGTCAAAGATAAAAAATCATTGTTGTCGATGCTTTGTAACAAACTGGTTGATAAAGGTTATGTGACTAAAAAGTATTTTAAAACTGTAATGGAACGCGAAAATATGACACCTACTTCAATTGGGAATGGCGTTGCGATACCTCATGGAGATACGCAGGAGGTCAATACGGCAAAGATTGTGATTGCTACATTAGATAAACCAATCTTGTGGGATTCAAAATATGTCGATGTTGTGTTCTTGTTGGTTGTTAAATTTAGTACAGACTTTGAGATACGTAGAACGCAGCAATTCTATAAACAATATATAAAATTGGTTGATGGAGATGAACAAGTAAGTATCTTACGTGGCTTTACATCAAATATAGATTTTTATCGATTCTTAATTCAATAACGGAGGGAGATTATTATGGAATTAAAAGAAATTTTGGATGAAAAAATCATTGATTTGGAACTTGAGGGTACAACGAAAGATGAGGCTTTACGCAATCTGAGCAAAAGATTGTTGCAGGCAGGATATATTTCGGATGTAGATCAGTTTGTCAAGGACATTTATGTTCGTGAAGCAGAAGGACCTACAGGAATGGGACATAAAATATCGATTCCACATGGCAAAAGTAGTGCTGTTCGCAAGATTGGTATTGCGATTGGACGTTGTGTGCAAGATGTAAAGTGGGAGAGCTGTATGTCTGAAGATGGGTACCAAGATACAAATATTATTTTCTTGTTCTGTGTAAGTGACGACAATAATTTTGCCGAGAATCACATGAAATTATTGGCGGATCTAGCCGGAAAATTAGGTAATGACAATCGTGTTCGTAAGTTACAAGAAGTGACTTCAAAATCAGAATTAATTGATGTGATTATTAATGATTCAGCTTGTGTTGCAGAAGGTGAAAAAACATCGGATCAAGAAGAAGAAAAGATTGAGGAATTAGATATTGATTTAATTTAATTAATAAAAAATTACCATATTAAAGTGCCCTAAATAATGAAATAAGAAAGCGCTTTACGATATATGATATGGACAACAAAAGAAAAGAAAGCCAGGAGGTGAAAGAAAATGAAAATTATTGGTATCACAGCATGTACAGCAGGAATTGCACATACTTACATTGTTGCAGAAAAAATTCAACAAGCTGCAACTGAAGCTGGTCATGAGTGCAAAATTGAAACACAAGGAACAATTGGTGCACAAAATGAATTGACTCCAGAAGATATTAAAGCAGCTGATGTAGTAATTCTTGCTCATGATATCGCAGTTGGTGGTGTTGAACGATTCAAAGGAAAACCAGTTGTAGATATTCCAATTAGTGTTGCAATGAAGAGTCCAAAAAGTTTAATTGCAACAATCGAAAAAAAATTAGGAAAAAAATAACGGGACTAAATAAGGAGAGAAATTAATATGTTACAAGATTTTAAAAAACACTTAATGACTGGTATCTCCTACATGATTCCAATGGTTGTTGCCGGCGGTATCTTAGGAGCTCTTGCCAAAGGTTTAGGAGGTTGGGAAGTTGGAAACTTAGCACCAGATGCTTCTGGAGCTACAATCTTCTCTTATTTAAATGCATTTGATTGGGGCCAATTCTGGTGGGCTATTTCAAAATTATCTGATTTTGCGATGAGCTTCGCTTGTGCCGTATTAGCAGCTGGTATTGCATATTCTATGTCAGAACGTCCAGGTATTGTTCCTGCATTTATCTTAGGATATACAGCAAACCAAGCAAAAGCCGGATTTATCGGTGCGTTGATTCTTGGATTTATCGTTGGTTGGTTAGTCAATGTATTTAAAAAGTATGGAGAAAAACTTCCAAAAGCACTACAAGGCTTGCTTCCAGTATTGATTATTCCAGTATTCGTTACATTTATTGTGGGTGCATTATTCTTCATGTTATTGATGGGACCTATGACAGCTGTTATGACAGCAATTCAAAATTGGATTATGTCATTAAATGGTGGTTCTAAATTCTTAGTAGGAGCAGTAATTGGTGCTTGTATGGGATTCGATATGGGTGGTCCTATCAACAAAACAGCTTCTATGGCAGCTAATGCATTGTTTGCTGATGGATATGCTGCTCCAGAATCTGCAAAGATTATTGGTGGTATGACACCTCCTATCGGAGTTGCAATTGCTACATTCTTACAACCAAAGAAATTTACTCAAGCTGAAAGAGATACAGGTGTTTCTTGTTTATTCATGGGACTTTGCTTCATTACAGAAGGTGTATTACCATTTGCTGCAAACGATCCATTACGTTTTATTCCTTGCTCAATGGTAGGTAGTGCAATTGCTGGTGGTATCGCAATGGCTGCTGGTGTAGAAACTCCTGCTGCTCACGGTGGTATCTTCGTATGTGGATTATCAACAAACCCATTAATGTGGTTAGTTGCCATGGTTGTTGGTTCAGTCGTAACTGGTATCTTATATGCAATCTTCAAAAAGAAACCTGTTGAAGAAGAAAATCACGAAGAAGAAGTTGTTGATTTAGACTTAGATATCAACATTGAATAATTTAAAAAGATAGATAGAAAGAGGGTATATTATGTACGTATCAATGAAAGACATTTTAACTCATGCGGATAAACACAATTATGCTGTAATGGCAGTAAATAGTGTAAATATGGAAATGGCTCGTGCGGTTATTACAGCTGCTGAAGAAGAACATTCACCAATTATTATTAATATTGGTGTTGGTCAGATGGCTAACTTGGCACATCCAACTGAAATGGTTCCTATGATTAAAGAAATGGCAGAAAGAGCAACAGTTCCAGTAGCTTTAAATTTGGATCATGGACAAAAATTTGAAGATGAAGTTTCAGCTATTCAATGGGGCTTCTCAAGTGTAATGATCGATGCTTCATCCTATCCATATGAAGAAAATGTAAAGCGTACAGCTACAATTGCTGCTTTGGCACATCAAAAAGGAATTTGTGTTGAAGGTGAACTTGGACATGTAGGACAAGCTGGAGATGGTGATAACTCTAAAGTTGATTTATATACAAATGTAGAACAAGCTGTTCAATATGTAAAAGATACAGGTGTAGATGCTTTAGCTGTTGCGATTGGTACAGCACATGGTAATTACCCTAAAGGATATGTTCCAGTATTAGATTTTGATCGTTTGGCTGAATTAAAAGCTGCATTAAAAATGCCATTAGTATTACATGGAGGCTCTGGTTCTGGAGAAGAAAATATCCGTAAAGCTGTTGCTGGTGGTATCAACAAAATCAATGTATGTACAGATGCATTCCATGCTGCAGAAGATGCAATGAAGGCTGCATGGGAAGAAAATCCTGGTTTAAACTACATGCAAATTATGATGGTTGCAGAACAAGCTATCAAAAAGTTTGTTAAGGATTATATCCGTGTAATTGGTTCAAATAATCAATATGTATATGGAGAAACAGTTACAGTAGGAAATGAATAATAAACAAAGGTAGGTGTTATGCCTACCTTATTTATTTGCTAAAAGGAGGCAAAAATGTTTGATTTAAATGGAAAAGTAGCCATTGTTACTGGGGCAAATCAAGGCCTAGGCTTTGCAATGTGTCAAGGATTAGCTAAAGCGGGGGCCGATATATTTAATATCGGAAGACGCGAAGATGATCATGTGATTCGTGAAGCTATCGAAAAAGAAGGCGTGAAATATCATTATTATCGTGCCGATTTATCGAATCCAACTGTGGAAAAAATGGATGAAATTGTTCAAGAAGTAGTTAAAGTATATGGCCATGTAGATATTCTTTTAAATAATGCAGGCGCTAATATTCGTGAACCATTTCTTGAATATGATGTAAAAGATTGGGATTATATTTTGAACTTGAATTTAAAATCGATTTTCTTATTGTCTCAAAGTGTAGCTAAACAAATGGTCGCACAAAAAACAAAAGGAAAAATTATTAATATAGCAAGTATGTTGTCTTTTACAGGAGGTATTCTAACTGCGGCTTATACAGCAAGTAAGAGTGGCGTTATGGGACTTACAAAAACAATGGCTAATGAATTAGCTAAATATGGCATCAATTGCAATTGTATTGCACCAGGATATATGGATACTCCATTAACAAAGCCTATGCAAGAAGATCCTGTACGAAATAAAGAAGTGTTAGATCGTATTCCTGCAGGATACTGGGGAAAACCCGAGACTTTGCAAGGAGCCGTTATATTTTTAGCTAGTGAAGCATCTGATTATGTATGTGGTGCAACCATTCCTGTCGATGGTGGATGGTTATCAAGATAAATAAGGAGAATAAAGAATATGAAAATTGCATTAATTAATGAATTTAGTCAGGCATCAAAAAATGCCACAGTCTTAAATGAATTGAAAAAAGTAGTCGAACCAATGGGACACACTGTATATAACACAGGAATGTGTAAAGATGGAGATGATCCATATCTTACATATTTAAATATTGGTATTCAAGCAGCCCTATTATTAAACTCAAAAGCGGTTGATTTCGTAGTGACTGGATGTGGAACAGGACAAGGCGCTATGATGGCTTGCAACGCATTTCCTGGCGTTGTTTGTGGATATTGTATTGATCCATCCGATGCATACTTATTCTTGCAAATCAACAATGGTAATGCATTAGCACTACCATATGCCAAAGGATTTGGATGGGGCGCTGATTTAAATTTACAATATATCTTTGAAAAAGCTTTTGGAAGTCCAAAAGGAATGGGTTATCCAAATGAGCCAGGAAGAAAAGAATCACAAAATAGAAATGCGGCTTTATTGTCTCAAATGAAGGAAGCTATTTCTAAAGATTTAATTTCGGCATTAAAGGCAATTGATCCAGAACTAGTAAAAGGAAGTTTGTCTCCTCGATTCCAAGAATGTTTCTTTGCGGGATGCCAAGATCCAGAATTAGAGAAATTTGTAAAAGAGATTTTAGAGAAATAAAATCTCTTTTTTAGGAGTCAATATGAAAACATCATTTTTACCAGATTTTACAATGGGAGAGAATGCACTTCTAGAAATAGAAAAGTTTGTTCCCAAACACTCTAAAATAGCTATATTTTATGGTCAAAAAGCATATGATGAGGCAAAACAATATGCAGATAAAATACTAAATACAGATAATTATGAAATTCTTGCCAAGCAATGTTATGGCAAAGAAGCCAATTATGCGAATGTAAATAAAATACTTAATGTAAAAGACATACAATCTTGTGATGCATTGTTTGCGATTGGAGGAGGAAAATGTATTGATACTGTAAAGTGTGCTGGAAATCAATTGCATGTTCCTGTATATACTATTCCTACGATTGCTTCGACATGTGCGGCAGTTACTAAAATCAGTATTATGTATGATCTAAATGGAGAATTTTTGGAAATTGTGCAACTTCAAAAGCCACCCGTACATTGTTTTATTGAACCAAACATTATTGTTAGAGCACCTATTAAGTACTTATGGGCAGGCATAGGGGATACGATGGCTAAGCATATCGAATCTACATTCAGTGCACGTAATGATGAGTTAAATTTTACTAGTGAATTAGGAATCAAGATTGGGGAAAATTGTTATTATCCTATTCTTAGAGATGCAAAGAAGGCATTAGAAGATGTTAAAGCGCATAAGCTAAGTCATGAAGTTGAAAGAACGATTCAAAATATAATTATTACTACAGGATGTGTATCTTTGATTGTAGATCCAGAATATAATTCAGCATTATCACACGCATTATTCTATGGACTTACAGTAAGGCAACATATTGAGAAGGGCCATTTGCATGGAGAAGTGGTTTCCTATGGCACCTTAGTACAATTGATGATGGATCATCAGATGGAACTATTGAAGAAGACGTATCAACTGCATGAAGAAATTGGCCTTCCAATTTGTTTAGCGGATTTGGAACTAAGAAGAAATGAGGACTTGTCAGATATATTGGAGAAAACCGTAATCAATCAAGAGTTAAAACATGTGCCTTATAAGGTTACAAAAGAATTGATTTTAAACGCAATAATGAAATTAGAAGATTATAGGAGATAAAGTTATGAAAAAAATTGTAATGATTCACACAAGCCCAGTATCATTGAATGATTTAAAAGCATTGGTTAAGCAATATATGCCAGATGTTGAATTAGTGAATATCATTGATGATTCACTTTTAGAAGAAGTGAAAAAGAATAATGGGCCAACACCACAGATTATTTCGCGAATGAATATGTATGTTCAAGTCGCAAATTCATTACATCCAGATTTAATTTTCAACCAATGTTCAAGTGTTGGTGAAGCTTTTGATATCGCAAAAAAATCAACAACGATACCAACTTTAAAAATTGATGAGCCAATGGCTAAAAAAGCAGTCGAACTAGGTAAGAGAATTGGTGTGATTGCGACCGTAAAATCAACAATGTTACCTAGCTGCAACTTGATTAAACGAAAGGCTGTAGAAGCTAATAAAGATGTAGAAGTTATTGAATATTTAGTGGATGGAGCCTTGGATATTTTAATGAAAGAAAAGAATGTGGAAAAACACAATCAACTAGTATTAAATAAAATTGAAGAAGCCAGCAAGGCTTGCGATGTGATTGTGCTAGCTCAAGGTTCAATGACGGCCATTCTTCCATATATAAAGAATATTGATAAACCCGTTTTAACAAGTCCAGAACTCGCAATTCAAACTGCAAGAGATATGGTATATGGAGAATAAGAAATATATTGTATTAGATGATGATCCTACGGGCATCCAAACGGTTCATGATGTGTATATGATTACACAAACAGATAAGGTGAGTATTGAAAAGGCTTTTCTACAAAGTCAAAACTTATTTTATATATTAACGAATTCCAGGGCATTTTCAAAAGAGTATACGATCCAATATCATAAAGAATTAATTCAAAATATTATAGATGTGGCAAAAAAAATCGATATGGATTTTACGATTGTTTCAAGGAGTGATTCAACATTAAGGGGACATTATCCAACAGAAACACAGGTCATCTATGATGTGCTAAAAAAGAATCACATGCATATTGATGGAGAAATACTTTGTCCTTATTTAGATGGAATACGGAAAACAGAAAATGATATTCACTATGTATTAGTAAATGATACTTGGGTACCTGTAGGGAAAACAGAATTCGCAAATGATAAAACATTTGCTTTTAAGTCGAGTGATCTAAAAGAATATGTTGAGGAAAAAACAAATAAAGCCTATTTGGCATCGAGTTGTATAAGTATTTCTTTATCGGATTTACAAGATGAATCTATAGTAATATCTAAACTGAATTCTGTATCTGAATTTAGAAAAGTGATTTTAAATTGTACTTGTATGGAGGATTTAAAAAGATTTGTATCCGCATATGAGAAAACCAATAAGCGATATATTTTTAGATGTGCAGCGAGCCTAGTGAAAGAATTAGGTCATATCACAGATTCTTCTTATTTAGAAAAAGAAGACTGTATTAATGATGGATCAGGTGGCTTGGTTCTTGTAGGTTCTCATGTCAATAAGACAAAAGAACAACTTGAGTATTTAAAAGAGAATTATAAGAACTTAGAATGGGTTGAATTTAATCAACATGAAATATTAAGTGGAACGCTTGAAAAAGAAACAAATCGATGTGCAAATATAGTGAATGACTTATTGAAGAAGAATAAATTGGTTGTTTTGGCAACTCGAAGAGATAGAGTTGATTTTCCTAGTGATGATAAAGAAAAACAATTGGAAATGGCGACGCAAATTTCTTTTGCGCTAACTAATGTTTTAAAGCAGTTAACACAAAGACCAGGCTTTTTGATCACAAAAGGCGGAATCACATCGTCGGACGCCCTGACAAATGGATTGGATGTAAAAATGGCATATGTTTTAGGACAAATTGAACAAAATGTGGGTGTGATTCGTTGTGTGGACAAGAGTAAGTATGTAAATTTACCTGTCGTGATTTTTCCTGGAAATGTAGGGGACAAGACAACTTTATATAGTGTAGTAAAAAAATTAACATAGGAGGATGCTTATGGAAAAAAAGGTATTTGGATATCCAAAATATGATGACAATGGAGAAATGATTCTAACAACTTATGAGAATGAATATCGTGATATGTTGATGGATATTCGTGTTTATAAACTAGAAAAAAACCAAACTAAAATATTTACAAGTGATTTCGAAGAAATCGCGGTTTTATTATTAAATGGTAAGATTGAAATCAATGTGGATGGAATAGAGAAGATTGTTTCAAGAAAGAATGTGTTCTTGGAAGGTCCCTATGCTGGACATGTTTCGCATAGTAAAATCATTTCTGTAAAGGCTTTAGAAGAAACGGAGATTTTAGTTCAGAAAACAAAGAATAAGGTAACGTTTAACTCTAAATTATATACACCAGAAGATGCACCATGGAAATATTCAAGTCAAGGTTGGTATGGCAATGTCGCAAACCGTCGGGTAAATACAATTATTGATCATGATATTGAGCCAAAAAGTAATATGGTTTTAGGCGAAGTTTTAAATGATCCAGGAAACTGGTCTGGATATTTACCACATAGACACCCACAACCAGAATGTTATTATTTCTTATTTGATCATCCAGAAGGATTTGGCGCTAGTTTTGTAGGGGATGAAGTATATAAGAGTGTGAATCGAAGCTTTTCAGCAATTCCAGGAGGAAAGCTACATCCACAATCAACAGCGCCTGGATATCAGATGTATACTTGTTGGATGATTCGTCATTTGGATGGCAATCCATGGCTTCAAACAGATCGTTGTGAAGATGAAGCTTATACTTGGCTTCATGATGCTAAGTTTAATTCGGAAACAAATGCTTTTGAAAAGAAATAGGTAAAACAAAAACAAGTTACGTAACATCCTTTTTTTCTATTTGTTAATTTAATACAGTTACACCAAGATAATGATTGAGTCTTGTGGTTAAGATCCTATCAAAGAAGGATACAACACTACCTGTTAAGAAAGAGGCAATGATTGTACCTAAGCCAACAGAATTTATGTTGTGTAATAAGATGAGTGAAATGACTATGGATGAAATGGTGAATAATAAATCGACTTTTACTTTCAATTTTCCAAAATCCTTTCTTAAACGGAATGCCAATGCACCAATAAAACCTTCATAAGGCATGACTGTAAGGTTTGAATGAATGGTTAGTGTGATGCCAAGTGCCATGACAATACAAGCTAGTATAGCCAATAAGACTTGTTCTAAGAATGAATGAGGTTGAATATGTGTTAAGAATAACGATGTAAGTTTAATTAAGTAGGAATAAATGAATGTGATAATGAATTGAATGATTTGTGTTTTTCCAAATTTTCGGACAATGAATGCTTCAAGAATCAAGATCAAGCTATTCACGATAAAATTATAGAGTGCATAGCTACCTGGAAGAAGAAAAGTGAATGTCAGGGCTAAAGAACAAGATGGAGCTACGCCAAGAGCGGCATTTAAAAATAAATTAGATCCAATCGCAAGTGTAAAGATTCCAATTAAATAAACAATAAGTTTTCTTCTCATAGTTTTACCTCCAACTAGTTGTATAAATTGTGAAATGATCAAAAGGATCGATATTCAGTGGGAGTGGAATATCGATCCTTTTTATATATAGTAACAGACGACTACGATTAAGATATTTTAAGTAAGTATATTGTTGTTGTGAAT
>OIYG01000910.1_pt1 | contig 25157 bp, 21 predicted proteins | sample 1587861 | NCBI WGS metagenome assembly OIYG01 (sample SAMN03283272) | human gut metagenome | biome: human-associated habitat; material: feces | host: Homo sapiens | place: Peru | collected 2012 | reverse complement strand
TTACGGGCTTATCTTAGCACATCGTGTGCAGTATGTCAAGCCCTTTTTTGCAAATTTTTATAAAATCCTAGTTACATAGCTTAATCTGCGGAAATTGCGATTATTATCACAATGTTATTACCATAGCTTGACAACACGCCGCGCAACTGTTATCATAAACATAGAATTTGATGGGTTTTTGAATAAAACACGGGAGAAAGTTCACTTTCTCCCGTGTTTTATTCAAAAACCTGTTATTTTTTTCTGCAAAGAGGTGCTTAATCATGCTTAAATCGTCCCCGGATTTCATCATGAAGGCTTGCAAACAATACAAAGACCTCTGTGAATCTGGACAAATCAAACGACCGGACTTTTGGCACTTATGCGGGTGGCTCGGCGAAGTTGCTGACGATGTTTCTAAATTCATTAAATCGGACGGTGCTGTTGGTTGTGGGTTTGATCCTGCGGCTGATGCTGAACAACGGAACGAGACGATGAAGAAACAGAATCTTTCAAAAAATAGAGCCGCGGCTGATGCATTAAGGCGGCTCTGTACCATTAGATACTTACTAGTTTTTAAGGGGGAATTTCAAATGAAAGAAATCAGCGACAGGCCGTACCGCATCAAGGTGACTTGTCGGAAATCGCTTGTGGAAGAGCTTGTGTTCTTCTACGAGTCCGAGTATGACGGGGAAATCTATGCACGATTTAATGGATGCGACCATCAATGGAACGCAGGCGATGAGGCGTGCAAGCTATGCCATGCTGATGCGTACCAGAAGTTAATCACCGGATGCGCCGAATAACTCCGCCGCCTTCTCGAGCAACGGGAAAACCTTGTTCACGGCCTGATACAGTGTGTCGGCTTCTGCGTTAATCACGCAGAGCTCTACCGTCCCGTCCGGTGATACAAAAGGTCGCGGCTTCGTGTGCAACTCCTCGCTATGCCGGAGATACGACCGAAGGACTTCGACGCTTTCTTGCATGTTCATGTTCATTGTTTCACCTCCTGTTTCATGTTCCGCGGGCGTTTCGCGCGCGGAGGTTTTATTCCGCGTTGTTGCAGTTTGTGATTGCGTTACTATAATAACTCACAAAATCACATTTGTCAATAGCTTTTGTGTTTTTGTTGCAAATTATTCTTGATTTTTTAGGGGCAGCGTGTTACCATGTTGCTATATGAGGTGATTTTATGCATGAGCGCATTAAGTCGCTGCGGCGGGACTTAAAAATGACCCAGCAGGAGTTTGCAGACAGACTCCATATTAAACGCGGCGCAGTTGCAAATTATGAAGTCGGCCGCAATGTTCCGTCGGATTCTGTTATTGCCTTGATTTGCAAGGAGTTCGGTGTGAGCGAAATGTGGCTGCGTACCGGCGAGGGCAAGCCCTATCCGGAGCGCGGTCGGCTCGAAGAGCTGTCCTACATGACCAGGCGCTTCCTGAGCAGCGAGCCGACGGAGTTTCAACGGCGGTTCGCTATGATGATGTATTCCCTCACGGACGAGGAATGGAAGCTGCTTGAGCAGAAGGCCAGAGCGCTGCTGGAAGAGCTGCCGGAACCGTAAAAAAAGAGAGCCGTTAAAAAACGGCTCCTTTTTTCAGCCCGTCAGGCCGAGGGCAAAGGCGTACAGCAGTCTGAGCGCTTCCTCTGAGGCGTTCTCGACCGCCTCCATCAGCTTTTCCCGCGTTTTTTCGACGTTTTCTCCCATCTTGACCGCTCCTTTCGTGATTCTGCACCAAAATAGTCCTGTAAAATTGGTCGGTTTTACCGCTTGCGCTTTGCGGAATGCGTGATAAAATGGAATTGAGAGAATCATTGGAGAATGCCGCGCGGTTTGTCCGCTGCTTTCCCGACGTCCGCGACGCAAGAGAACAGCAGCGGGCTGCCCTTGATAAAGGGTAGTTTCGCGGTTACTAACGGGTTACTAACAAGAAAAAACGCGGCCTCAAAATGAGGATTTTTACCACAGAAAATAAAAGAAAAAGTTCGGGAATCGACTGATTTCCGAATTTTTTGGTGATCCGCTTGCGTTCGTTTGCATTTTTGCACTGCAAAAATATTGGAGTCGCGCTCGGGGGCGCAATGCTGTTTGCAATCCGGCAAATTGCCAGATGCTTTTGATGCAAGCAATCCGGCATCGGTCGCGCGAGCGACAGTCCACCGGACTGTCGCACTGCAAGTCTTCGAATCTCCATCGGGCACGCAAAAAAGCAGCCTCTCGGCTGCTTTTTGGTGACCCGCTGGAGATTCGAACTCCAGACCCATTGCTTAAAAGGCAATTGCTCTGCCAACTGAGCTAGCGGGTCAGGCGAAAAAATAAAATCGGAGCAAAGCACGCCTTGCTCCGACATGGCTGGGATGGCAGGACTCGAACCTACGAATGCCAGAGTCAAAGTCTGGTGCCTTACCACTTGGCGACATCCCAATATGGGGCAGTCCCAAGAGGGGAAATGGGGTGAGTGAAGGGACTCGAACCCTCGGTCTTCAGAGCCACAATCTGACGCGTTAACCAACTACGCTACACCCACCATATTTTCCCGACGAGCGACGCTGTCGCCCGCGTGCCGATGTCCTGCGGACAAGCTGCCCGCGCCTTCCTGCGAACGGTTTCGTTTCCACCGGCGTTCCGAAGCAAGGCGCATCGTTCCAAACAGGAATACACGCGAGTGGTACGCCAGAAGGGACTCGAACCCCCCACCTACTGCTTAGAAGGCAGTTGCTCTATCCGGATGAGCTACTGGCGCGTATGGAGCGAGTGATGGGAATCGAACCCACGCCCACAGCTTGGAAGGCTGTTGTACTAGCCGTTATACTACACCCGCGATTCTCGCGTTTTTACATCAGCCATAGGATTTTATCACAGATTTCTGCGCTTGTCAAGGCGTTTTTCAGGATTTTCCGTTCTTTTCTGAAAATTCGCCATCTGCGCGCAATTTTCGATTCATGCACGGGCAGAAACGCCCCCTGCTTTTTCGGGCGCAGCGTCCGGCGCCGTCATGGCGCTGAAGCCGGCCGCGAAGACGCGCCGTTCCGAGGCCGGAACGCCTGCCCCGCAGCATGGGGACGTTCCGTTTTCAGCGGGAAATTTCCTGCCGCGTATACCGAAGACACACCGCGCACAGCATCAAAAGCGCGCCGCACAGGCCGAAGCACCAGCCGATTCCCGCCGCGGCCAGAAGCGAGGACGCAAACAGCGAGAAGACCTCCATCAAGCTGACGCCGATGTTCATGACGGACAGCGCTGCCGCGCGTCCGTGCCCCAATTCCAGCGCGTCGATCAGCAGATTCTGCTGCTCCTCGACCGAAAACGCCGCGAGATCGAGCAGCAGCGGCAGAAGAACCATCATCGGGAGCAAGACCCACGCGCCGTGCAGCAGTCCAAGCCCCGCCAGCACCAAGCCGCAGAGCAGGCAGAATAGCCCGGTCAGCTTTGCCTTTGCGCGTCCTCTGCACAGGCGGATCAGCGGCTCGGCCAGCATCTGCACGAGGGAATACAGGATGATGACCGCAGACAGCCACGTCAGCGGGATGCCGCATTGCGCCAGCAGCTCCGCATAAAAAAAGTTGACCAGCAGCCAAGCCATGCTGAAAATCGACAGCAGCGTGGTGAACTGTCTCGCCCGACGGTCATGCAGCAGCAGACGGAGCTGCTTCAGGCCGACCTTCTCCGTGCGCGCCCTTGTGACGGTGCCGCGCGGCTCGCGGGGCAGGAGGATCGCGCAGAGCAGGCCGGCCGCACCGGATAGGACGGTGGCAATCAGCAGCCCCGTCAGGTCGAACGCGCGATAGATCGCGGCGTAGCCAGCCGTGCTGAGCAGGAAGCCCGCCGTCCCGAAATTTGCCGCGTGCGCGGTCTTGGAGAGGTAGCCGGCCTCCCCGCACCGTGCATAGAGATACGCACTGCCCGTCCCGGAGAAAAGGCAGGCCGAAACGCCCTCGACCACAGCCTCCGCCACAAAAAGCGGGAGGGAGCGCAGCAGATAGGCAGCCAGCAGCAGCCCCCTCGCCAGGAGCAGGAGCAGCTGCGACAGGAGCAGGGAATTGCGGTAGCCGATGCGGTCGGTCAGATAGCCGGTGGGCAGCTCGCCCACCGCGACGACGGCCGAGAGCAGCACCTGAAGCAGGAAGAACTGCCCGTCGCCGATCCCGGCTCGTGTGCGCACCAACAGCGCAACGGGCGCAAAAAACACCAGCCCGCCGAAAAAGCTCATGCCGTCATAGGCGTCTATTTTGAAGGATTTCATTGCGCGCTCCTTTCCCGCCCGTCGCGGTTTGAATAGGAAATTTTCCGCCGCACCGCCGCTTCCTGCCCGAGCATGCACAAAAAGCCGAGGCAGATATGTAAAAATAAGAGCCTCCACCGAAGCAGAGGCTCTTGAAACCGCAAAGAGTAAGGCTCAGCGCTTGGAGAACTGCGGAGCGCGACGGGCTGCCTTGAGTCCGTACTTCTTGCGTTCCTTCATTCTCGGGTCGCGGGTGAGGAAGCCGGAGGCCTTGAGGGTCGCGCGGAACTCACCGTTGACGCCCAGCAGGGCGCGGGAGATGCCGTGGCGGATGGCGCCGGCCTGACCGGTCACGCCGCCGCCCTTGACGGTGCAGATGATGTCGACCTTGCCGACGGTCTCGGTGGCGACCAGCGGCTGACGGACGATCAGCTTCAGGGTATCCAGACCGAAGTAGTCGTCGATGTCACGACCGTTGATGATGATAGAGCCGGTGCCGTTCGGATAAACGCGAACGCGGGCGATGGAGGACTTGCGTCTGCCGGTGCCGTACTGATACTGTCTTTTGCTCTCGTACATAGTCTGTTACCTCCTGAATTAGTCCTGCGGGAAGGCTTCGGGCTTCTGAGCGGCATGGGGATGCTCGGCGCCGGAATAGACCTTCAGGCGGGTGATGGCGGTGCGGCCGAGGGTGTTCTTCGGCAGCATACCCTTGACGGCCAGCTCGAACGCGAACTCGGGGCGCTCGGCCATCAGGGTCTTGTACTGGACTTCCTTCAGACCGCCGATCCAGCCGGAGTGACGGCGGTAGTACTTCTCTTCCAGCTTGCGGCCGGTGAGAACAGCCTTGTCGGCGTTGATGACGATGACATAATCGCCGCAGTCGACGTTGGGCGTAAAGTCGGGCTTCAGCTTGCCGCGCAGCAGATTGGCGGCGATGACGGCGGTGCGGCCGAGGGGCTTATCCGCAGCGTCGAGGACGTACCACTTGCGCTGCACGTCTTCTTTTCTGACCAGAGTAGTCATGGTGTTTCCTCCAATATAGAAATTATATTTTGACAAACGGATCAATTGCGCATACAATAGAAAGCGGCACGCGTCGGGCGCGCTTCCTGCGCAGCCTGTTTTTTATACCACATTCAAAACGGAATGTCAAGCGTGTTTTTGGACAATTTTATTTTTCTCCGAAAGAACTCACAAAATCTCTGTTTTACTCTTGAATACTCTCGAATTCTCGAGTTCGATTTTTCGCCGTTCTGCGGAGAAATCAGAAGCCGCGGCGGGATTATGCGCCGCAAAAAAGGAGACGGAACATATGCAAAAGCTGATGGGTCTTGTGCGGCGCTGCGCCGACGATTATCACATGATCGAGCCGAACGACCGGATCGCCGTGGGCGTTTCCGGCGGAAAGGACTCGCTGACGCTGCTGGTGCTGCTGGCGGCGCTGCGTGAGTATTATCCGCAGCCGTTCGAGCTGACGGCCGTCACGATCGACATGGGACTGCCCGGCATGGATTTTTCGGGCGTGGCGGCGCTCTGTGAGCGGCTGAACGTGCCCTTCCACACGGTCAAGACCGAGATCGGGCCGATCATTTTCGACTATCGCAAGGAGAAAAATCCCTGCTCCATGTGCGCCAAGATGCGGCGCGGCGCGCTGAATCAGGAGCTGCTGCGGCTGGGCTTTTCCAAGGTCGCGCTGGGGCACCACTACGACGACGCGGTCGAGACGTTTCTGATGAGCCTGCTCTTCGAGGGGCGGCTGAGCTGCTTCCAGCCCGTGACATACCTCGACCGCACGGGCGTCACGCAGATCCGGCCGATGCTTTATCTGACCGAGGGCATGGTGCGCAATTTCGCCGCGCGTGAGGGGCTGCCGGTCGTGCATAACAACTGCCCCGCCGACAAGCACACCAAGCGCGAGGAGATCAAGCAGCTCATCGAGCAGCTCCAGCAGACCTATCCCGACCTGAAAACGAAGGTCTTCGGCGCGATGCAGCGTCTGCCGCTGCCGGAATGGGGCGTGCAGCCGCATCCGCGCAGGAAAGAAAAGGAATAAAGGGAAGCGCGGCCATACTCGGCCGAAGGGCAAATTTCACTGCGCGGCCTTGCCGTGCCTCGCTCCGGAATGCCGTTTCGTCCTGCTTTAGATTGCCGCGTCGGGCGCATGCGCCCTCCTCGCAATGACAAATTTAGTAGGTTTTGCTGGAAAACGGAACGATGATTCTGATTGAAAACGCCTGTATTCTGCAAAAAACGTCCATTTCCCAAATTAAAACGTTTCAATTTTATGTCATTGCGAGGAGCGCAGCGACGTGGCAATCTTAAAGCGGAAGGCACGGCATTCCGTGGCGAAGCAGGGGAGCGGCAAACGACGGAATTCCAAATTCTGATCCGTCGCGGAGCGACACCGCGCAAAAAACCGGAGGCCGTCCTTGCGGACGGCTTCCGGTTTTTTTGAGCAGCGCGAAGCTTACTTGCCCATATTCATCTGAGCGGCGACCTCGGCAGCGAAGTCCTCCTGCTTCTTTTCGATGCCCTCGCCCTTTTCAAAGCGAACGGCGTCGACGAACTTCACGGAACCGCCCAGCGCCTTGGCAGCGCTGTTCATATACTGCTCAACGCTCATCGAGCCGTCCTTGACAAAGGACTGCTGGAGCAGGCAGTTTTCTTCATAGAACTTGTTGATCTTGCCGGCCGCGATCTTTTCCTTGACCTGAGCGGGCTTGCCGGCCATCTTCGGGTCGTTGTCCATCTGGGCGACGAGCACCTTCTTCTCTTCCTCGAGCACGTCGTCGGAGACGTCGCTCTTGTCCCAGAAGCGGGGGTTCAGAGCGGCGATCTGCATGGCGATGTCCTTGCCGATCTGGGTGGCGTCGATGCCGCCCTCGACGATCAGGTTGACCAGAACGCCGATCTTGCCGCCCGCATGGACGTAAGCGACGCTGGTGTTCTCGCCGAAGCGATGGAAGCGGCGGATCTGGAGGTTTTCACCGATGACCATGACCTTCTCGGGAATGGTCTCGGCGACGGTCAGGTCGGAGCCGTGGAACTTGCAGGCCTTGAGCGCCTCGACGTCGGCCGGGTCGTTCTCGGCGACGGTCTTGGCAATATCCTTGACGAAATCGACAAAGACGGGCGCCTTGGAGGCAAAGTCGGTCTCGGCGTTGACCTCGACGGCGACGCCAACGCCGTTCTCGACGGTGGCATAGGCCATGCCCTCGGCGGCGATGCGGCCGGCCTTCTTGGCGGCCTTGGCAAGACCCTTCTCGCGGAGCCATTCGACGGCCTTGTCCATGTCGCCGTCGGTCTCAACGAGAGCCTTCTTGCAGTCCATCATGCCGACATTGGTCATTTCGCGCAGGGTTTTTACATCAGCAGCAGTGAATGCCATAGTTTGTTTCCTCCTGTGTATTATTCGGCAGCCTTCTCGGCCTCGGCGGCGGGAGCCTCGTTGTTGGCCTCGCCCTGACGGCCTTCCTGAACGGCGTTGGCCATGGTGGCCACGATCAGGCGGATGGCGCGGATGGCGTCGTCGTTGCCGGGGATGACGTAGTCGACCTCATCGGGGTCGCAGTTGGTGTCGACGATGGCGACGACCGGGATATGCAGCTTGCGGGCCTCTGCGATCGCGTTGCGCTCCTTGCGGGGGTCAACGATGAACAGCGCGCCGGGCAGCTTCTTCATGGACTTCACGCCGCCGAGATATTTCTCGAGCTTGGCGATCTCGCCCTCGAGCTTGATGACTTCCTTCTTCGGAAGCATCGCGAAGGTGCCGTCCTCCTGCATCTTGCGCAGCTGGGCAAGACGGTCGATACGGGTGCGCATGGTCTTGAAGTTCGTCATCATGCCGCCGAGCCAACGGGCGTTGACATAATACTGGTCGACGCGCTCCGCTTCCTCGCGGATGGCGTCCTGCGCCTGCTTCTTCGTGCCGACGAAGAGGACGTTCTCGCCGTTCGCGGCCAGATCGCGAATGAAGTTATAGGCTTCCTCGATCTTCTTGACGGTCTTCTGCAGGTCAATGATATAGATGCCGTTGCGCTCCGTGTAGATATACGGGGCCATTTTGGGGTTCCAGCGTCTGGTCTGATGACCGAAGTGGACGCCTGCTTCGAGCAGGCTCTTCATGGATACGACTGCCATTGTGTTTGATCTCCTTTTGTTGTTACCGCCACGCCGATCATCTCCTCCGTTCACCGCGTTGCGGCACTGGAACGAAGCATCCCGGCGTGTGTGGTTTGATTTTTCGCGTGTTTTCACACGCCGGTATATTATACCCGATGCTTCCCGATTTTGCAAGCACAAATTTGCAAAAATCGGGATTTTTTTCGCTCAAAACAGCGGCTTTCTCTGCTTCGGCAGACAGAATTTTTCCCGTTCTCCCTCGACGAGGATGATGTCGTCGCCGATGCGGCGGATGCACGCCCACGGAATGACAAATTCCTCCGGCGCGCCGAGCAGCCCGAAGCATTTCCCGGCGCCGGGCACGACGAGCGAAACGACCTGCCCGGTGCAGACGTCCAGCTCCAGATCGCAGACGAAGCCCAGCCGCGCCCCGTCGCAGATGTTGACGACCTCCTTGCATTTTAACCGCGTGAACCGATTGCACACTGCGCATCCCCCCTGTCTTCAGCCTATGCGCCGGAGGTACGGAATATGCCGACGGAAGTGTTTGCTCAGCACGAACAAATATGCGCGCTGCAAAAACTTTTCGCTCGAATTTTCTTGACAGAGCGCAAATCTGTGGTATAATTCCCTTATTAAAAAAAGACAGACAGGAGGCTCCGCCATGGATGAGCTTGCGCAGATCCTTTCCGTTCTTCGCGAACGCTATCCCGACGCGCTCTGCGCGCTGCAATACCAAAAGGATTATGAGCTGATGATCGCCGTGCGCCTGTCCGCGCAGTGCACGGATAAGCGCGTCAACGAGATCGCACCGGCGCTCTTCGCGCGATTCCCGACGCTCGCGTGCTTCGCGGAGGCCACGCCCGAGGAGGTCGAGCCGTATGTGCGCTCGTGCGGCTTCTTCCGCCAGAAGGCCAAGGACATCGTCGCCGCCTGTCAGGCGCTGCGCGACCGCTTCGGCGGCCGCGTGCCGGACTCCATGGACGAGCTGCTGACGATCCCGGGCGTTGGGCGCAAGACGGCGAACCTGCTGCTCGGCGATCTCTACGGTCAGCCCGCGGTCGTCTGCGACACGCACTGCATCCGCATCGCCAACCGGCTCGGCCTCGCCAAGGGCAAGGAGCCGGAAAAGGTCGAGCGGCAGCTCCGCGCGATCCTGCCGCCCGAGGAGAGCAGCGCCTTCTGCCACCGGATCGTTCTGTTCGGCCGGGACGTCTGCACCGCCCGCAGTCCGCACTGCGCGGACTGCCCGCTGCGTCCGTTTTGCAGGGAATTTCGCGGGCAGCAGACAAAGAAAGAGGCCTGACCGACACACAGCCACGGAGGAATTTATGCAAGCAATTTGGGAACAGCGCTTCGGCGCAGTCAAGACGCTCAGCGATGTCGCCGACGCAATGCAGGAGACCATTCTGGCGCACAGCGACGACCTGAACATCGGCCATGACCGCATGGTCAGCGATTTTCACTGCCTATGGATGCTGCTGCGCATCCGCATCACCGTAGACCGCCTGCCGATCCGCGCCCTGCGCGTCCGGACTTGGCTGCGCCGCCCCGGCCCGGCGGTTTCCGTTCGCGATTTCGCCCTCTACGACGGCGACGAGGAGGTCGGCAGCGCGCTGCAATACTGGGCGCTCGTCGACACGCGCGTGCGGCGGCTTTTGCCGATGAAGGCTGCGCCCGTGCTCTGGACGCTGCCCACGCCCGAGCCGGAGCGCACCGAGGCGATGCGCGCGCTGCGCATCCCGTCCGACCTGACGCCGATCGGCTCGGACACGGTCACGCATGGGCAGATCGACCGCAACGGCCACCGCAACCACGTCGATTACATCCGCTCCGCCGAGGCCGTCCTGCCCGGCCGGCGCAGGCTGGAGCTTTGCTACGAGCACGAATGCTTCGAGGGCGAGACGCTGACGCTCCTGCGCAGCGGCGACATCGTTCAGGGCGTCAAGCCCGACGGGACGGAGAGCTTCCGCGCGCGGCTTTGGGAGGAACTGACATGAAAAAAACGCTCTGCCTGCTGCTTGCGCTGCTGACGACTGCGCTGCTCCTCGCGGGCTGCGCCGCGCGGAAGGACGCGACGACCGCCGGGGACGCGACGACCGCTGAGAGCGCCGCCGACGGCATCCCGCAGGATCTCGTCGGCGTCTGGGTCTCGGCGAACACCGGGGAGGATCAGATCCGCGAGACGATCACCTTCAACGACGACGGCACGATGTCCGTCAGCGCGGAATACCGCGGCCAGGACGCCGGGACGATCTCCGGCACGTTCACCGTGAAGGGCAGCGTGCTCACCTGCGACATCGACCGGAACGCCTCCGGCGCGTTCAGCCGGGTCTATACCTTCGCGGTCGACGGCCGCGAGCTGACGCTGGATTACAGCGAAAAAGGCCCGGTCAAATATCTGAGAGTTTCCTAAGGAGGGGACCAATATGCAAACCTATCAAGCCCTGACACTTGAGCAGCGCCGCGCCGAATACGCCGCGCTGCAGACGCGCTACGCCGACTATCAGGCGCAGAAGCTTTCGCTCAACATGGCGCGCGGCAAGCCCAGCCGCCAGCAGCTCGACATGGTCAGCGACCTGCTGACCGTTCTGTCCGATCCGGCCGACTGCATCGACGACGGACTGGACGTCCGCAACTACGGCGAGCTGACCGGCATCCCGTCGGCCAAGCGGCTGTTCGCCGAGATCCTCGGCACGAAGCCGGAGGAGATCTTCGTCGGCGGCAACGCCAGCCTGAACCTGATGTACGACCTGATGGCCAAGGCCTACACCCACGGCCTGCTGCATTCGCCGCGTCCGTGGTCGAAGGAGCCGGTCGTGCGCTTTCTCTGCCCTGCGCCCGGCTATGACCGCCATTTCGGCGTCTCGCAGTCGCTCGGCATGGAGCTGATCCCCATCGCCATGACCCCCGAAGGCCCGGACATGGACGCCGTCGAGGAGGCCGTCAAGGATCCGGCCGTCAAGGGTATGTGGTGCGTGCCGAAGTATTCCAACCCGCAGGGCATCATCTATTCCGACGCCGTGATCGACCGTATCGCGCATCTGCGCCCGGCCGCGCCGGACTTTGCCCTCATGTGGGACAATGCCTATTGCATCCACGAGCTGTTCTGCGAGTTCGTGCCCTTTGCCGACATGCTGAGCGTCTGCCGCGCGGCCGGGAATCCCGACATGGTCTATGAATTCGCCTCGACCTCGAAGATCACCTTCCCGGGCGCGGGCGTGGCCGTGATGGCGGCGTCGGTGGACAACCAGAATTACCTGAAAAAGCTGCTGAATTTCCAGACCATCAGCTATGACAAGGTCAACCAGCTGCGTCATGTGCGCTATCTGAAGGACAAGGCGCACACGCTGGCGCTCATGCAGCGCCACGCCGCCGTGCTCGCGCCGAAGTTCCGCGCCGTGCTCGATCTGCTCGGGCAGGAGCTTGGCCCGCGCGGCCTGGCCACCTGGACCGAGCCGAAGGGCGGCTATTTCATCTCCTGCGACACCATGCCCGGCACGGCGAAGCGCGCCCTCGCGCTCTGCGCACAGGCCGGCGTGACCATGACCCCGGCGGGCGCGACCTTCCCCTACGGCAAGGATCCGCTCGACAGCAACGTCCGCATCGCGCCGTCGCTGCCGCCCGTCGCGGAGCTGAAGCAGGCGATGGAGGTCTTCTGCCTCTGCGTGCGCATGGCCGCGCTCGAGCGGCTCGGGCTGTAAGCCGTGCAGGTCTGGGACCGGCAGGCGCAGCGCCTGATCGACGTGCCAGAGGTCGGCGGCGGCGCGATCCGCTTCACCTACGGCACCGTGCTCGGCCGTCTGCTGGCCAAGGCGTTCCTCTGCCGCAGACCCGTCTCGGCGCTCTATGCCGCGTGGCAGCGCAGCCGCCTTTCCCGCGGCAAGGTGCGGCGCTTCATGCAGGCCTATCACATCTCCGCCGACGACTGCACGGCGCAGGAGTTTTCCTGCTTCAACGATTTTTTTACCCGGCAGAGGAAAAATTATGTCAACCAAACCGCCGAGCATGAGCTGCCCGCCGTCGCCGACTCAAAGCTGACGGCGCTGCCGATCTCGGCGGAGCAGCGCTTCGCGGTCAAGGGCGTGCCCTATACGGTCGCGGAGCTTCTGGACGACGCGCAGACGGCCAGACGCTATGAGGGCGGCTGGTGCCTGATCTTCCGCCTCGCGCCGGACGATTATCACCGCTATGTCTACCCCGACGCCGGGACGCAGTCGGCCACGCGCGCCGTCCCCGGCGTGCTGCACACGGTCAACCCGATCGCCGCCGACCTGAAGGTCTATCGCCGCAACGCGCGGCGCTGGACGGTCTTGCAAACCGCGCACTTCGGGCAGGTCGTGCAGATGGAGGTCGGCGCGCTGCTGGTCGGCCGCATCCGCAACCATTGCGAGACGCCCGCGTCCTTCGGGAAGCTTCAGGAGAAGGGCTATTTTGAGTACGGCGGCTCGACCGTCATCCTGCTGCTGCCGCCGGGGCGCTTCGAGCCGGATGCGGACATCCTGTCCCACAGCGCGCAGGGCATCGAGTCCAAGGTGCGCCTCGGGGAACGGATCGGAACGGCGGCGCGCTGAAGCGTAAAAAGGGACGCGCGGGCAAAGCGAAGCTCCTCACAATGACAGAATCGGTGGGTTTTGCGGATATACGGGGCGGTTTTCAGAACGAAAAGTTTCAAATCCGTCGCGGAGCGACACCGCCATAGCGACCTTTGGGCGCTATATCATGCGGCCGCGAGGCCGTATATCATATGCGTCGGCATATATCACGCAGCCGAAGGCTGTATCTCATTACGCGGCCGACGGCCGCGCCTCGGCCTTGCGCAAATTTCATATCGACTCCGGGAGTAGGGACGCGCTCGGGCATTGCCCGTGCGCCGGCGGATGGGAGGTTGCCGCCGGAAAGCGCCGAACGGGTCGCGGACGGCTTTCGTGCCGCCCCGGCCGCGCCGTGCGCTTCGCTGTCTCGCAGCCGCCCGGAGGCCGCCCCGTCCGCAAGAACGGGCGCGGCGCAGTGCGCTTTTTTTGCGGCGCGCTGATCCAGCGGAAGCAGCAGGCTCCCGGCGTATACCCCCGCCGTGCCGGCCTGCGCTTCCCCGACAACCTCCTTCCAACACAAGGGAGGATTTTTTATGCCCAAAACCACATCGTTTTCCACCAAACGGCTGGTATCCGACGCCGTTTTCATCGCGCTCTACGTTGCGCTGTCCTTTGCGTCCGTGCGCATCGGCGGTTTCAAGCTGACGATCGCGGCGCTTCCGACCGTGCTCTGCGCCGTGGTCTGCGGCCCGGTCGACGCCATGCTCGTCGGGCTGCTCGGCGCGTTCCTCGAGCAGCTTCTGACCTACGGCGTCACGCCCACGACCGCGCTCTGGATCCTGCCGCCCGCCGTGCGCGGTCTGACGGTCGGCCTGCTGGCCGCACCGCAGCTCCGCCGCAGACGCTATCCGCTCTTTTTCGCGCTCTGTGTCGCCGCCGGGCTGCTCGTCTCCTGCGGCAACACGCTGGCGTTCTATGTCGACGCCAAGCTCTATCATTATTATGAATATCACGTGATCTTCGGCGTGTTCTTCGAGCGCCTGCTGATCGGCGCAGCCACAAGTCTGCTGACCGCCGCACCGGTGCTCCCGCTGGCCAGGGCGCTGGCGCACGCCGGACTTGGAGGAGGGCGCGCGGCATGACGATTCAAGAGGCACTGACCTATCTGCATGACGTGAGCTGGCGCGGCTCGAGGCCGGGACTTTCGCGCACGCGGGAGCTGCTGCGCCGTCTGGGCGACCCGCAAAAGCGCCTGCGCTTCGTCCACGTCGCCGGGACGAACGGCAAGGGCTCGACGTCGGCGATGCTGGCCGCGATCCTCCGCGCAGCGGGCGCGCGCACCGGACTTTATACCTCGCCCTTCCTCATGCGCTTCAACGAGCGGATGCAGTGCGACGGCGTGCCGATCTCCGACGGGGCGCTGGCGGCGCTGACGGAGCGCACGCGCGCGGAGGCCGAGGCCATGGCCGAGCATCCGACCGAATTCGAGCTGATCACGGCGCTTGCCATGCTCTGGTTCGCGCAGGAGCGCTGCGACATCGTTGTGCTCGAGGTCGGCCTCGGCGGCGCGCTGGATTCCACCAACGTCATTGACTGCCCGGAGCTTGCCGTGATCTGCAATCTGGGCTACGATCACACTGCGATCCTCGGCGGCACGCTTGCGCAGATCGCCGGGGCGAAGGCCGGGATCCTGAAGGGCGGCGACTGTGTGCTCTACGACGGTCTGCCGCAGGAGGCGGCGGACGTCATCCGGGCGCGCTGCGCCGCGACCGGGACGCGTCTGCACACGCCGGATTTCGCGCAGCTGCACACCGTGCGGCTCGCGCTGACCGGTCAGGTCTTCGATTACGGCGTGCGAAAGGCGCTGGAGCTGCCGCTTCTGGGGCTGCATCAGCAAAAAAATGCCGCCGTCGTGCTGACGGCGGTGGACGTTCTGCGGCAGAGAGGCTGGGCGCTGCCCGAGGAGGCCGTGCGGCGCGGTCTGGCCGGAACGGTCTGGCCGGGGCGCTTCGAGCTGCTGCAAACGCAGCCGCCGGTCTTTGTCGACGGCGGCCATAACCCGCAGTGTATGCAGGCGCTGGCGCAGAATCTGCGCGACTATCTGCCCGGCCGGTCGATCACGGCGCTGACCGGCGTCATGGCCGACAAGCAATATGACGAGATGTACCGCATCATCGCCCCGCTGATCGACCGGTTCGTCGCCGTCACGCCCGATAATCCCCGCGCGCTGCCCGCCGCGCAGCTGGCGGCGCAGCTGCGCGCCTACGGAAAGCCGGTCACGGTCTGCGGCTCGGTCGCGGAGGGCGTCCGCGCGGCGCTCGACCGGACGCCGGCCGACGGCGCGCTCGTCGCCTTCGGCAGCCTTTATATGGCCGGGGATGTCCGCGCGTGCTTCGGCCGCTCCTGAGTTGTAACGCGTCTGCTCCTTTGCCCATCCGTTTTTCAGGTGTGTGACGCGTTTCCGCGCCGTGCGCCGAGCACCGGACACTTTTGCCGCACAGGGCATGCTCGCCCCGTCCGCTGAAAACAAACCACTCCGAATTCGGTCTGCCGATTTTTGGCGGAAGGGATTCGGAGTGGTTTTTTTCACTTCTTTCTGGTTTATCAAGCGCGTCGTTTACATAATATCGCACGAGGTTCCCTCGTTTTTTTCTGCCAGCTTGGTCGAGTTTTCGACCAGTTCACCAAACGCGTACAGCAGTAAGGCCTGCAAATAAGCGAGAAACGGCCCGGCGAGTATGGCAATGCAGAACACAAGCAATGAATATTCGAAGTCTTTGACACACCACGATATAAAGAACGCCCCCACAATATAGGCAATCGAGATGATGGTAAAAACGATTGCCGTGATCCTTTTGATTCGTCTTCCCGGATTTTTAAACACGGTTTTGCCCTCCCTTCAATTTGTACTTTTATCATACTACAACTTGCGGTTGTTGCCAATAACAATTTATAAGTGTTTTCATTAACACTCTATTGTTGTTAAAATTCGTATGAGGTGAGTGCAATGCTTGAAAATCTGAGGAAACTCCGTACTGAGGCCGGCGTCACGCAAAAGCAGCTCGCCGATGCAATTTCCGTGAGCCAACAGTCGATCAACAAATACGAAAATCACAATATCGAGCCGGACATTCGGACGATGATCCTGATTGCCGACTTTTTTCATACAAGCGTTGACTATTTGATTGGGCACGGCGTGCAGTCCTCTGAGCTTTCCGCCGAGGAGCATCATATGCTCGATGAATACCGCAGGTTGTCAAGATCACAGCAGCAATGTGTCCGCGCCGTGATGAAAAGCTATTTTGAATGATGCGCGGAACGATTAAGCGATTTGTTTGCCTCGCGCAATGATATACCGCAGCTGGCTGCGTGATATGCTGTGATATACAGCCTCGCGGGAGTATGATGCCGCGCCATGGTGGGAGCACTATGGCGATTCCACCCGCAACGGATTCAAATATTTTGACCGCAAAAAATGGTAGGTTTTCATAAAAACCTGCCATTTTTCTATCCTTGCATGGATCTCCCAAACAGATCATTCCTCAACGCTTCAGCAATTTAAAGCGCAAAAGCATTGGGGGCACGGATCAATTTTGTCATTGCGAGGCCGTGAAGCGGCCGCGGCAATCTTGAAGCCCAAGGCATGGGATGCCGGAGCGAAGCACGGGAACACGGGGCGAGAAGTGCTACACATAATATGCAACACGAGGCAAGCTACGATGTCTCGTGTTGCTTTTATTTCGTCCCGTTTCTCCGTATTTCGTTCCGGGATGCCGTTTCGTCCCGTTAAAGATTGCCACGGCCGTTTCACGGCCTCGCAATGACAAAATCGATGGGTTTTTCTGGTATATGGAACCGTTTTCAGAACGAAAAGTTTGAAATCCGTCGCGGAGCGACACCACAATTATTCATTTTTCAGTCTTCAGTATTCATTTTACCCGGAAGCGCCCTTTCAAGCGGGCGCAAGGCCGTATTTTCTTCCATGCGCAGCATCCTTCACTCGGCCAAAGGCCGAATTTCACTTCAAAGCAAAAATTGGGGAGCCGCCCGCAAGGACGGCTCCCCTTTTTATGACAGGCGGCTCAGCGGTAGAGCACCTTGTCGCAGAAGTTCATGATGACCTGCGCGACCTGCGCACGCGAGGCGTGCTCCAGCGGGTCGATGGTGTGGTCGGTCATGCCGCGCATCAGGCCGCAGCCGACTGCCCATTCCACATAGGTCACAGCCCAATCGCTGATCTCATTGCGGTCGGTGTAGCGCTCCATAAACATCGTGTTCTTCGGCGTCATGTCCATGCCGATGTATTCGCAGTAGCGATACATGATCGCGGCCATTTCCTCGCGGGTGATGGAGGCCTCCGGATCAAAGATCGTGTCGCTGCGGCCGAGGACGATGCCGTTCTCGTTGGCCCACTTGACGTAAGGCACGTAGTACATGCCGGCCTCAAGGTCGCTGAAGGCCAGACCCATGTACTTGCTCGTGTCGACGTTGGCCATGCGGCCGAGCACGGTGACGAACATGGCGCGGTTCATGTCGATATACGGCGCGAAGAGCATCTCGCTGACGCCGTTGAAGTAACCGCGGTCGGTGACGAAGGTGACGGCGTTGTAGTACCACGCGTCCGTGCGGACGTCATCGTAGTACGACGAGCCCTGCACCTCGAACTTGACCGTGATCGCAACGTCGGAGGCCGGCATGGTGAAGCTCCACGTCTCGATGTAGTCATAGCCGTTCTTCACATAGTTGACCGGGACGGTTTTGCCGTTGACATCCAGAACGATCACGCGTCCGACGCGGTAGCCGTCGTCCGGGTCAGCCGTGATGGTGACCAGATCGCCGATATAAGCCACGCGCTCGGGGTTGAGGGTGACCTTGCCGTGGCCGTTCTCAAAGCTGTTGATCGCATAGGCCTTCAGGCCGTAGCCGGTCTTGGTGAGCCTGACCTCGACGGCGACGTCGTGCTCGGGCATGGTGAATGTGTAGTCGCCGCCGCCCCGCTTGATCTCCTCGTTGACGGTGATCTTGCCGCCGTCGACCGTGATCGCGGTCAGCTCCCAGCCGACAGCCGGGGTGACGGAGACCGTCACGGTGTCGAGATAATCGACGCCGATGTTCACGGTGTCAAAGCCGTTGAGCGCGGTGGTCGCCTCGCCGTCGACCGTGAGGGTCACGGTGTAGTTGACCTCCTCGAACAGCGCCGTGACGGTGACGGCCGCCGCAGGCATAGTAAAGGTGTAGCGGTTCTCGGCGATCTCGGTCAGGACGAGGGACTTCTCGCCGCCGGCATAGGTCGCGGTGAGGGAGGCCAGCCGGTAGCCGGGCTTCGGCTCGACCGTGACGGTCACGATGTCGTCGAGCTGCGCGATGTTTGCCGGGTCGGTCGTGACGGTGCCGTGCTCGGCGTCAAACACGGTGGTGACGGAGAAGTCGCACTTCTCGTAGTCGACCGTGTAGGTCAGGTCGCAGGCGGGCATCAGGAAGCTGAGGGTCAGCGCGTCGCCGCGGATCGTGTCGACCGCAGGCTTGGTGCCGGTGATCTCGAACTTCTCGGAGCCGTCGGCGCTCTGCGCAGCGATGGAGGCGACGTAGTAGCCGTCCTTCGGCGTGGCGGTGATGGTGACGGGATCCAGGAAGCGGTACTCGAAGCTCGTCTCGGTCGCGACGGAGCCGTTGACGGAGATCATGCCGTCCGTCTCGCAGTCGGCCGCCTTGGTCAGCGTGTAGCAGGCCTTGCGGAAGGTCACGGCGACGATCACGTCGGCGGCCTGCACGGTGTGTACGTCGGGCTTATAGGTGGCCGGGATGAGGAAGGTGTAGGCGGTGTCGCTGACGGTGTACTTCACGTCGAGGTCGTGGCCGTCGCCGGTTGCGGTGAAGACGCGGACGGCGTCGATCTCATAGCCGGTGTCGGGCACGGCCGTGAACTGCACGACGTCGCCGAAGACGGTGGTGTCGAGACGGTACTCGGCGGCGTTGTCCGCGCCGGTGAATTTCTCGGTCACGGTGCCGTTGGCCGTTGCGAGGAAGTGCACGTCGATCTCGTCCTTGGCATAGGCCGCGACGATGTAGGTGCGCTCCTTCACGATCACGAAGTCGGAATTGCTGACGCTCGGGGCGGCAGCGGTGACCGGCGTCTGAACATCGGCGGACGTCCAGCCGACGAAGTGGCAGCCGACGGGGGCGTCGGAGACCATCGGAACACGCGCCGCAACGTTGGCCGTTGCAAGGTAGTCGACGTCCTCATAGTCGACCAGCTTGCCGTTTGCGAGATAGACGACGTTGAATTCGTCCTTCATCGTTTCGACGTAGATGGTGACCGGGGAGGCCGGCATATCGAAGTAGTATCTGCCGCCGTAGAGGGCGTTGACCGTGTCGGTGTGCAGGTTGACGCGCTCGCGGTTCTCGTCGAGGACAAAGACCTCGGTGATGATGTAGCCGTAGTTGGCCTTGGTGGTGAAGACGACCTTATCGCCGACGGTGTGCGGCGTGGTGTACTCGACGCTTGCCTCTGCGCAGTCGTCGCTGATCGTATAGAGGATCGGCGCATACTCTGCGTAAACCGTGACGTCGGAGGCCGGCATATGGAAGGTGATGGCGTGCGCGGTGTCGTGCGCGTCGGTCTTGACGTCGGCGTTTTCATAAGCCGCGGCGTCGAAATCCAGAACGTCGCCGTTTGCAAGGACGTAATAGATCCTCGTGACCTGATAGCCGTCGTCCGGCGTGACGGTGACGGTGACCTCCTGCTTATAGTCGGCGGGGATCCGGTTCTCGCGCAGGCCGTTCAGCTCGACCGTGCCGTGCGCCTCGGACGCGGCGTCCTTAAAGACGGTGTAGGTGTTCTCTGCAAAAATCGCAGTGATGACCACATGGTCAGCCGGCATGTCGAAGTAGTAGATGCCGTCCTTGAGCGTGACGGGGACGGTGACCTCGCCGTCGTCGCAGGTGACGGTAATCTCGGCCAGATGGTAGCCGGTCCACTCGACCACGCGGAACGCGACGCGCTCGCCGACCACGGCAGCGCCGTTGGCCAGATACTTATACTGCTGATTCAGCTCGTTGGTGGCGTCCTTCCAGACGTTGCGCTCGCCGACGAACTCAATCCAGCCCTTGGTGGTGTAGCTCGGGTCGAGGCTCTCGATGATCTGATCGGGGTCAGCCGCCTGATCCGGCCGATAGGTCAGAGCGTTGCTCGTCTCGATGTCGATGTTGTAGTCATGCGGCGCGTAGGTGATCGTGACCGTGACGTCGTAGCCGACCATCGGGAAGGTATAGCGCGTGCCGTCCTCGCTGAGGGTGCCGTCCGGGACGGACTTGAGGCTGATGCCGTCGTTGAAGCACACGGTGACCTCGGCGACATAGTAGCCGGGGACAGGCGCGATGTCGATGACGACGTCGTTGCCCTGCGGGACATAGAGGTTGTTGCTGTGGTGGCCGTTGATGGTGTAGTCGCCCGCCTCGGGCAGGTTCTCGACCACGTCAACACGGTAGAGCTTCGCGACGGTGTAAAGATCGATCTTGACATGCTCCGTCGGCATGGTGAAGCCGAATTCGTAGTAGTTGATGCCGTCCTTGCTCTCCTTGGTGCGCAGGATCGGCTCAACGATGGTCTTCGAGCCGTCCAGACCGACGATCGCGATTCCGGTGATCGCCCAGTCGCGCTCGGCGGCGAACCGCACGAGGACGTCGGCGCCCGCCTTGGCGGTGAGCTTGTCGCCCTCAAGCAGGTCGCTGCTGTTGGCGCCGCTCGAGGCCTTGAGGTACTTGATGTTGTCCACATGGCCGGCCTCGACCGTGAAGGGCAGCCCCTCGTAGGTCGCGCGGACGATCAGGCTCTCGGCGACGGCGTCGTTCGCCGGGTCAAAGGTCTTGCCGTTGACCGGAAGATATTCCCACCCGGAGAATTCATAGCCGGTCTTTTCGACCTGCGGGACGAGCGCCGCGTCGAGCAGCTCGTCATGGTCGACGGGGACGATCGCCAGCAGCGTGTTATCCGCGTCGAGGAAGGTGACGGTGTGCGCCGCCTTGACGGTGACGGTCTGCAGCGTAACGTCCGCAGCGGGCATCGTGAACAGATAGCCGCAGCTGCCGTCCTCCTGCAAGACAAGCGTCAGCGGGATCATCTGGTCGTTCCCGGTGAGACCCAGCACCGCATGAAGCACATAGCCCGGATCAACGGAGACAACGACCGGGACGCTCTCGCCCGCGTTGGCATAGTTCGGCGCGTCGATGCGGGAATGCTCCGCAGGATCGGCAAAGATCGAGAAGCGGCTCTTCTCGGCCTTGGCAACGATGGTGACGTCGGCATCCGGCATCCGGAAGGTATACAGCCCGTCGGCATTGGGCTTCAGCTCCCGGACGACCGTGCTCAGGCCGTCGGTATAGACCAGACCGACCGTGCCGAGGCGGTAGCCCTCGTTCGCCTCCACGGCGAAGCGGATCTCCGTTCCGACGGCGACGCGCTCGGTCGGCACACCCGTGACCGCGCAGTTCTCGGCCGCGACCGCAATGTTATGCGTGCTGACCTCGTAGGCTGCGAGATAAACGGTGTCCTTGAAAATGTTGGGCGTCAGCGCACCGGCCATGACCTTGTCAGCTTCCTTGTCCTGATTGACCCAATAGAGGAAGGTCTTGCCGGAGACGGTCGGCGCGCCCGGCGCGGCGACCTGCTGCCCCTCGCTGACCGGCTCATAGCCGTAGAGAATGCCGGTCTCGGCGTCGAGGAAGCGGACGACACAGGAGGCGGCCTCCCAGACGGCGGTGAAGTCCGCGTCGCCCTTGACGACGTAGCTGGCCATTGCGCCATAGATGATGCCCGTGGCGTCCTCGCGCCAGCCGATGAACACATAGCCGTCCTTTTCGGCGACGTCGGCCAGCGCGACCGTCTCGCCGTAACCGACGTCGATGATGTCCGCATAGTCGGGACGGCCGCCGTCGAGGTTGAAGTGCAGCTTGTAACCGTTGCGCGTGTAGACCGCAGTGTAGACGATCAGGTCGTCCGCGTCGGCGGCGACACCGAACGGCTCACCGGCTCTGACAAAGCTGTTGAGCGCGTCGCAGCGCCACTCCACGAAGGTGTAGCCGGGACGGGTGGGCGCAGTCTCCGGCGCGACGCCGTTGCTGCCCTTGTCGACCAGAATGATGTCATAGAGGTCGCCGTTGTTGACGAACTTCACGGCGGCCTTGCCGGCCGGAACCTCCGTCCAGATCGCGCGCAGGAGCATGTCGCAGGTGATGGAGACGGCCTGTCTGGCGTTGTAGACCGCGCCGGTTTCAAGCTCCTCCCAGCCGCCGAACAGATAGCCCGCGCGCTCGGGCGCGTCATGCAGCACATGGAGCTCGCCGTAGCTCAGGTCGCTCACGGTCTCGTCGTCCATGCCCTCGCTGCGGTAGGTCACGGAGTAGGAATCGGATGCCCAGACGGCCTCAAGAGTCATTTCACGCGCCTCGTTCGCCTTGACGGTGAAGTCCTTCACGCCGTCGTTGGAATAGAGACTGTCGCCGTACTGCCAGCCGAGGAAGACCTTGCCGGAGGCAGTCGGGTCGATCGCGGGGATCTCGGCGGTCTGGCCGTCAAAGGCGAGATAAGCACTGTAGAGCTGTCCGTCGCTGACGAAGCGTACCATGCAGCTCAGAGCCTGATCGACCTCCCAGACGGCCGTGAGCAGCACGTCATGCGCGGGCATGGTGTATTGCGCACCGGCCGGATGCAGATAGCCGCTCCCGTCGACCCAGCCCTTGAAGACATAGCCGGGCAGCATCGGCTCTGCGAGCGCGACTGTGTCGCCGAAGGTGACGTCCGACAGGACATAGGTCGGCATATCCGTCGTGTCGTTGTTGAAGAACTCAACGAACGAGCCGTCGGGCAGCATCAGGATACATTTGAGCTCGGAGGCGTCGGCCTCGGCGCCGCGGTAGTAGGTCAGATTATAGGTATTGACCGTGAACTCGGCGTGATAGGTCGCGCCGTCGAGCGGAACGGGGGTGTCGTCCGTGACGGGCGCATCGCTCTCGCCGAACCAGCCGAGGAAGGTGTAGCCGGGCTTGGTCGGCTCCGCAGGCAGCGTCAGCGTCTGGCCGGTGACGCGCTCATAGAGCTTTGCGTCGTGGAGCTCGCCGCCGACCATGAACTTCACAAGGCAATATTCCGTGTTGTCGGAGAAAACGGGGTTGAAGGTCAGATCATGCGTGTAGCTCATCAGACCGTTGAACTCCGGCAGGAGCATCTGGCCGTCGTCGCCCTGCCAGCAGAGGAAGGTCTTGCCCTCGGGAACGCGCCCGGTGTATTCCGGAACCGGGAAATACTGTCCGAAGGTCACCTCGCTCGAGTCGATCAGCTCATAGTCGGCGTCGTAGAAGCTGACGGTATACGTCGCCTCCTCATAGACCGCATACCAGCGGGCGTCGGCCGTCACATTCTCGATCTTTTCGCCGACCTCGACGTTCTCCGTCCCGTCCGTCCAATAGAGCGCGTTGTAGCCGGCCTTGTCCGGGATCACGGGCGCAAGCACGAAGCCGCCCTTTTCCACGCGCTTCTGCTCGACCAGATCGTCGTCGGCATAGAACGACAGCTCATAGCTCATCGGCGTCTCGTCGGCAAGGATGCGGATCTGCAGCGCGTCGCCCGCAGGAACGGTCATTTGATAAACGGCCTTCTGCCCGGAAACGGACAGCAGCGCGGCGTAGCCCACGGAGAGCACCTCGTCTCCGAGCATCACGCTGTAGCCCGCAAGCGTGGGCGCGTAGCCCTCGTCGGCATCGGCCGAGAAGGACAGCGTGCCGCCAACGAGCGCGTGGTCGGGGCCGGTGGCGGTGCAGTGCTCCTTGATGTACGTCACGGGGATCTCATTCGCCGCCCACTGTGCGCGAAGCACAAGGTTTTCGGTGACGGGCGCAGAAAGATCGCCATCCCAGCCGTCAAAGGTATAGCCGAGCCTCCCGACGTCCGGAGGGGTCGGGACGGTCTCGCCGTCGGCAACGGTGTCGACGCGGTAGACCTCGCCGCTCAGGCCGTCCGTCCAGAGGACGATGTGACGATCGGTCAGGTCAAGATAGGCCGGCTCCAGCTCCAGCTCGGTCGTGCCGCGCGGCATCCCGGCAAACAGCTCCGAGACGCGGATCTCGCCCTCGGGCAGGTACTGCCTGCCGTTGGCCGTCCAGCCGAGCGCCCAGCGGTTGACATCGCCGCTTGCGGGAACGGCCGGGATCGCCACGATGTCATTCCACGTCAGGTTTTCGCGGATGTCGTCGCCGAAGCTGACCTTGTAGAACTGCTCGTTATAAACGACGTCGATCAGATAGGTCTTCGTCTCGTCGAGCACATCCGTGCAGCCCGTCACGCGGGCGGTCTTGGTGTCCGCGTCGTAGGCAACGGTCGGGCCGACGCCCGTCCAGCCGTCGAACAGCTTGGGAAGCAAGCGGCCGCGGAACTCGGCGTTGGGGAAAACCTCCTCAAAGCCAGCCGGGAGCGCCAGCTCAAACGCGCCGTCGGCGTCCACCTGTACGGCGTATTCCTCTGAGCGGCCGGCTTCGCCGCTCCACGAGCCGCCGTCTGCCGGAACAATGCGGTAGCGGAAGGCCACCTTGAGCGTCTGGCCGGGCGCAGCGAACACGCTGAGCGGCAGCACAGACAGCACCATGCACAGAACCAGCAGCATCGAAACAAGTCTCTTGCTTACATGCTTCATGTTTCTTCCTCCTTTGTCATAAAAAGATAGTTCCGGACGGAAAATCGGCCGTCCGCGCGGGGGAAAGGTTCTTTGCGCTGTGGGTCTGCTCCGTTCGATCACGCGCAGATCACACGGCTTCGGCGCAAACGGGCGCACAGGCTCTCTTTGGAGCACATACCAATTATAAATTCAAAGAGAAAATTTGTCAATACACTCCTTCTTGTGATAATTTAAGATGCTATTTTTGTATATTTTGACCATTACCAATTAAAAAGTGTCTGTAATTGTCACGCTTGGGGGACAAAACCGGAGATTTTCTGTTCACAAGCTGTTAAATAAAAGTCTTTACCTTTGTCCGGGCGGATTCGATAAAATCAAAAATTGGCATAATGACCAATTTGTGCTCCTGCATAAAAGCGAAAATTTCCTTTGCAAAGCAGGGAACACCCTCGCCTCGACCCGCATTTCCCCGCGCACGCCGGTTTTGCCGCCGCACAGGCTTCCTGCCGCTCCCGTGAGCAGCAAAAATCCCGCATCGGCGGATCACCGATGCGGGAGGCGGTGCAAAAAGTCGAAGCTTGCCCGGCGTTTTGCGCGGCATATGCTAAGGAACCTCTGATTCAATC
>OIYG01000909.1_pt1 | contig 25170 bp, 32 predicted proteins | sample 1587861 | NCBI WGS metagenome assembly OIYG01 (sample SAMN03283272) | human gut metagenome | biome: human-associated habitat; material: feces | host: Homo sapiens | place: Peru | collected 2012 | reverse complement strand
ACCAAAGAAAAAGTAAACACATCTTTTTTGTGTCTACTTTTATCTTACAACTTCATAGAAATATTTATCTTTTTTCTTGATAAAAATAAATAAATAGTATAGAATACATTTTAAGTGGTGATTATATGATTTTATGTATTGTAGGGCCAACTGGTGTTGGTAAAACTAAATTAAGTGTAGCACTTGCTAAACATTATAATGCTATTATTGTAAATGCAGATTCTATGCAAGTTTATAAAGATTTAAATATTGGTACTGCTAAAGTAACAGAAGAAGAAAAAGAAGGTATAGAACATTTATTATTTGATATAGTAGAACCAACTGATATGTATACTGTATATGATTATCAAAGAGATTTAAGAAAAATATTAGATAATAATAAAAATAGAAATATAATAATAGTTGGTGGTACTGGATTATATATTAAAGCTGGTTTATATAATTATATATTTGAAACAGAAAATAATATAAATAACAAATATGATGAATTAACTAACAAAGAATTATATGATTTAGTATTAAAAAAAGATAAAGATTGTAATATTCATATAAATAATAGAAAAAGATTAATTAGATTTTTAAATAAAACGGAAACAATTCAAGATAAAGATAAATTGCTATATGATGTTAAATTTATAGGATTAACTACAGACAGACAAACATTATATGAAAGAATAAATAAAAGAGTAGATATAATGATAGAAAATGGATTATTAGAAGAAGTTAAATCATTATATGATAGAAATATAAGAAGTAAAGCAATTTTAACTGGTATAGGTTACAAGGAGTTATATGAATATTATGATGGAAAAATTAGTTTAGATAATGCTATAGAATTAATAAAACAAAGAAGTAGACATTATGCAAAAAGACAGTATACTTGGTTCAATAATCAAATGGATATTAATTGGTTTAATGTAGATTTTGATAATTTTAATAATACAGTAAATGACGTAATTAAATTTATTGATGGTGAAAAATGAAATTGTTATACGATTGCTTAATACAATTTATTGTAAAATACAATAAATTAGATAATAAAGATAAAGTAGAAATAATAAAAGATATAATTCTAATTGAAAATATATGTAATCAATATTATCCAAAAGATAATTATTATAAACAAAAAATAATTGAATTGTGTAATAATTTTTATCTTAATTTAGATATTTCAGATTATATAGATTTAAATAGTTTAATTAATAACGATTTTATATATAGTATAAAAAAAGATGATATTTCTTACCTATACTATATTATTAATAAATTAAATTTAAATAATAATATATTAAGCAAAGATTTATATTCTATAGGAAAGTTATTAAGTTATATAAATTATGATGAAGAATATATTAAATTAATAAATTATATAAAAAACAAAACTATATTTGATAGTAATTTTGCAACTTCTTGCTTAATTGAATTTAATGAAGAATATATGATGATATTATCAGATAATAGTATGATAAGTTATATTCATGAGTTAACACACTTATATTCATTAAGCGATAATGTTTATGCAGAAACTAATAGTATCATTATGGAAATGGGTTTAAAATCATATTATAAATTAGGAGATATAAATAATAGAATTAGTAGCTTATATTTATTAAAAGAAAAGTATGAGTATGATATTATGAATTATATTTATGCGTATTATGATAGTTTAAAATATGTTTATGGAACTTTAATATCTTATGCTGTAATTAGTAAATATGGAAATGATTTTAAAACTTTAAGAGATATAACTAGAACTATTGATTTAAATAGCGATGAATCTTTGTTAAATATGTTGGATATTTTAAATATAAATGATAATGATATTATTTCATCTTTCAAAAATAAAGAAAAAATATTATGTAAATAATGACAAAATAAAGACAATTAACTGTCTTTTTTCTTGTATAAAAGATATATATATTATATAATTTAGTTATGGTGAAGATATTATGACTAAGAAAAAAAAGAGAAAAAATACAACTACATCTAAAAATAAAATAAGTATAGAATTTGTAGGTTTAATATTAATTTTAATTGGTGTTATTGGTATAGGTGTTTTTGGACCTGTAGGATCGATAATTAAACAATTTGGTATATTTTTAGTAGGAACTTATGTAAATTTATTAATTTTATTTTTGATTGGTTTAGGACTAATTTTTATAGTAAAAAGAGAAAAACCTAAATTTTATTCTGCAAGATTTATTGGAGTATATATTTTAACTTTTTCTATTTTAGGTTTATCGCATATGAAATATGTAGACAAGGGATTAAAATTTAAAGATTTTATGGAATTATCTATAGAAAAATTAATGAGTATTAAAGGACCTGATTTTATTAATTTATCAAATGCAGGTGGAGGAATAATTGGTGCTATTAGTGGGTGGAGTTTAAAAGCATTATTTGATTCTCGTGGAGCAATGATTGTATATTATGTTTTAATATTCTTTGGTGTTATTTTATTATTTGATCTATCAATTGGAGACATACTTGATAAAATAAAAGAAGGTAAAGAAAAAATTAAGAATAGACCTAAGAAAGAAAGAATATCAAATGATGAAGATGATGACGAAGAGGATGATAATGAAGAAGTATTAGACGTTCCTGATAATAAAGTTATTATCACATCTCACGAAGATGCACATAATATAGGAAAAAATGTAGCAGTTGAAACAGTTAGTGTTACAAATACAGTAGAGAATAATTCTAATAGTAATTATAAACTACCTAGTTTAGATATATTAGATCCAATTAAGAAAAAGAAACAAGCCAATACGACTGATTTCTTAAACAAAACAAAAGTTGCTTTAGAAAAAGTTTTAGCTGATTTCCAAATACATGGAAAAGTTGTTGAAATACATGAAGGGCCAACAGTAACTCAATTTGAAGTAGAAATTGCTAGTGGTACTAAAGTTAGTAGAATTACTAGTATAAATAAGGAGATTGCACTTGCTTTGGCAGCTAAAGATGTACGTATTCAAGCACCAATACCTGGTAAAAGTACAGTAGGTGTAGAAATACCGAATAAAATTACAAGTAGTGTTCCAATTCGTGAAGTTTTATCTAATGTTCCTAGTAATATGGCAAATGCCAAAATATTATTCTCGTTAGGTAAGGATATTATGGGAAGAAATTGTTGCGCAGACATGACAAAAATGCCACATTTATTAGTTGCTGGTTCTACTGGTAGTGGTAAATCAGTATGTATTAACAGCTTTATTGCAAGTATTTTAATACGTATGAGACCCGATGAATGTAAACTAGTATTAGTAGATCCTAAAAAAGTTGAATTATCAAACTATAATGGTATACCACACTTAATGTGTCCAGTTGTAAGTGATCCTAAAAAAGCAAGTATAGCATTACAAAAAATAGTTACCGAAATGGAACATAGATATGATTTATTTAGTGAAAAAAATGTAAAAAATATTAGTGGTTATAACGAATGGGTTGAAAAAACTAATAAACAAGCAAATGCAGAAATAGAAAAGAAAATGCCATTCATTGTTGTTATTATAGATGAACTTGCAGATTTGATGTTAGTAGCAGCAAAAGAAGTAGAAGATTCAATTATGCGTATTACACAAATGGCACGTGCTGCTGGTATACATTTAATAGTCGCTACACAAAGACCATCTACAGATGTTATAACAGGTGTAGTTAAAGCAAATATTCCTAGTCGTATATCATTTGCAGTTGCAAGTCAAATAGATTCAAGAACAATACTTGACATGGGTGGAGCTGAAAAACTATTAGGAAAAGGTGATATGCTTTACTTACCAATGGGTGAGAATGCACCACTTCGTATACAAGGTAATTTTATAAGTGATGAAGAAACACAACGCTTAATAGATTATGTATCAAAAGAACAAGTTGCACAATATGACAATACATTAACAGAAGCGACTCCAAATCATATGGCTGCTGGAGATGATTTTGAAAAAGAAGAATATGATGATCCTCTATACAATGATATTGTTGATTTTGCTATTGAAACTGGTAAAATAAGTGCTTCACTTGTACAAAGAAGATTTAAAGTAGGTTATAACCGTGCAGCAAGAATAATAGATTTATTAGAAGAGCGTGGTATCATAGGTCCACAAAATGGTTCTAAACCTAGAGAAGTTTTGGTAAAAATTGGTGATTCCAATGAAGAATAATATAAGAGTAAAATCTTATATTTTTAATTTTTATATTGAATAATTTTATATCATTCAGGATTAAGTTTTAAAGATTAAGGTAAAAAGTGCTTTGCTATTAATAGAATTAAAAATAACAATACAACAAACAAATTATTAAAAGAAATAAACTACTCCGAAGAATAGTTTATAATAACATCTTATATCTATTAACTAAACCATTTATTTTTACAAAATTTTCATTTGAAAAATTATTTTTGTATTTAGTTAAAGTAAATGAATTAGGATTACTTAAAACTTCTTTATATCTAGTTTTAATAAAATTAAATATAAAATCTAATTCATTTCCATTTAATCTAATATTGTTTTTTAGAGCAAAATTATTAATATCTTCTTTAGATATTTTTTCTATATAAGGCTCAACTAAATTTAACATTTTATCACCAATATATTGTATGACAAAATAATAAAAATATGTATTTGACAAACTTGATAAAAGCATCTATAATATCACTTACTAAAAGGAGGAAAATATTTTGAAAGAAATATATGAAGGAAATATATATATGGTTACTAGCATAGACAAAGAAAAATTAGACTTTTTTAAAAAGTATGATGTAATAGATCAATCAAATATGATTAAAGCAACATCTAAAAGTGTATTAGCAAAAGAAGATGCTTATTTTATAGAAATTAATCGTAAATATGTAGATATATCTCAAATAAAAACTTTAAAAGATATGAGAGACATATTAATACTTGCAAAATCTTATACTGATAATAACATTACTTTAAAAAGAGAAGAAGAAATATCAAATCCTTACGTTGGACAGCTATATGTTAAAAAATTAAAAAGAATTAAATAATTATACTCTATTTATAGAGTATTTTTTTTAAAATAAATCATAATAATATTGGTGAAGTCTATGAAGAAAAAATTATTATATTTATTATTAATTATTATATTTATATTAACTATTTCGAGAATGAGCTATTTAATGTTTTATAAAAGAAATCATTATCAAAAATTATTAAGTGAAAAAAATAATAAAATAATATATGGATCAAGCGCTCCTAGAGGAAGAATATTAGATACTAACGGTAAAATAATAGTAGATAATGTAGGTGTTAAAACTATTATATATAATAAATTAAATAATATTAATGTTAGTGATGAAATTGATATTGCTAAAAAGTTAGCAAACTTAATTGATATAGATTATGGTACTAATGATGAAATGAAATATTTTTATTATATTAATAATAAAAAAGAAATAGTTAATAAATTAAGTACTGAAATAAAAATAAAATATAAAGAAAGAAAAATGAGTGTTAGTGATTATGAAAAAGAAAAATTAAAATTGATAACTGATGATATGATAAACAATATGACTGAAATAGATAAAAAAGCAAGTAGAATATATAATATAATGTCTAAAGGATATAATTATCAAGATAAAGTTATAAAAAAAGATTGTAGTGATATTGAATATAGTAGAGTTATAGAAGCAAATATAATTGGTATTAAATGCGAAATGAGTTTTAGGAGAATAAATAATTATAATAATTTATTAAACAATATAATTGGTGAAGTTGGTTTAATTCCAAGCGAAGACAAAGATTATTATTTAAAAAAAGGTTATGCATTAGATGATACTGTTGGAATAAGTTATTTAGAAAAATATTATGAAGATTATTTAAGGGGCACTAAGGCAAAATATAAAATTAATAAAGATAATACAATCAGTTTAATATCTGATTACAAAGAAGGTAATGATTTAGTATTAAATATAGATATTGATATTCAGAAAAAAGTTGAAGATTTATTAGAAAGTGAAATTTTAAAATCTAAAGATTATAAAAGTAGTAGATATTATAATGGTTCTTATATAATTTTAAGTAATCCTACTGATGGTAGTATTATAAGCATGGTAGGTAAAAGTTATAATAATGGAACTTTTTATAATAATGAAATAGGTAACATTAATAAAAGTTATACGGTTGGTAGTGTAGTTAAAGCAGCTACTATTTCATTAGGTTATAAATATAATATTATTGATATAGGTACAACGGTATATGATTCTTGTGTTAAATTAAAAAACAAAACAAGAAAATGTAGTTGGAAAAGTTTAGGTAGAGTAGATGATTTAAGGGCATTACAAGAATCTAGTAATTATTATCAATTTTTAATAGCAATAGGTTTAACTGGTGAAAAATACAAATATAATATGTCATTAAATAATTTAGATTATGCATTTAAAACTTATAGAGATACTTTAGCAAGCTATGGACTAGGAGTAAAAACGGGTATTGATTTAGATAATGAAAATACTGGAATTATTGGAAGTACAATAAGTGATGATTTATTACTAAATTTAAGTATTGGACAATATGATACATATACACCTGTTGAACTTACTCAATACATTAATACTGTCGCCAATAATGGAGATAGAATAAAGTTATCTTTGATGAAACAAATTGTATCACCGAGCGGTAAAATAATTTTAAAAAATGAAGGAAATATTTTAAATAAAGTAGATTTAGAAGATAAATATAAAGAAAGAATAAGAAAAGGGTTAAAAAACGTTTCTTTATATGGAACTGGTAGTTATTACATTGATAAGAAATATAACGCTAGTAGTAAAACTGGTACAAGTGAATCAATATTTGATAGTGATATGGATGGAAAGGCGGATACTTTTGCTACTACAAGGACGTTTGTTTCTTATATGCCTAGTGATGAACCAGTGTATAGTTTAGTAATTGTAAGCCCTAATATTGACTATAAAGAAAATGAATTTACACGTACTTATCCTATAAATATGTACTTATCTAAAGGAATAACTAAAATTTTATTTGATAATTAGATTATTCTTTGCTATAATACATATAGTTTCGTATGTAAGGAGGAGTTTTAAGTGGCTAAAAAATCAGATGCAAGAACTTTAGTAGGATTAAAATGTACTAAATGTAACTATATGATTAGACATACAGAGAAAAATACAAAAAATACTACTGAAAAATTAGAATTAAATAAATATTGTCCTAAATGTCAATCTGTTCAAGTTTTTAAAGAAGCTAAGATTGGTAAATAGTAGAAAGGAATAAAACTATGAATATAAATATTAACGATATTAAAAATGGTATGACTATCATTATAGATGGTAAATTATGTTTGATTGAAGAATTTCAACATGTTAAACCAGGTAAAGGTTCTGCATTCATGAAAATGAAATTAAGAAATTTAAGAACTGGAGCTTTAGTTGAAGATACTTATAATACAAATATAAAAATTGAAAAAGCTAGAGTTGATAAAGCTAAAATGAATTATTTATATAATGATGGAACTAATTATGTATTCATGAATAATGAAACTTATGAACAATTAGAAATACCAGAAGAAAAATTAAAAGATCAAGTTAAGTTTTTAAAAGAAGGAATGGATATAGATATTTCTTCATATGAAGGTGAAATTATTGGTATTAATTTACCTGAAAAAGTTGAATATGAAGTTACAGAAACAACTGATGCAACAAAAGGTAATACAACTAATAATGCAACTAAAGATGCTACAATTGAAACTGGATATACTTTAAGAGTACCTTTATTTATATCACAAGGAGAACATATTATAGTATCTACTTTAGATGGAAAATACGTATCAAGAGCTTAAAACTCTTTTTTTATCGTATTTTTTATGAGAGGAAGTGATATATGTGAACGATTGCATTTATTTAGATGATGAAGGTTTAAAAGAATATAAAAAATCAATTGATAATTTAATAAAAAATGTTGATAGAATTAATGAAGAAATTAATAATCTAAAAAAAGATAAAAAGTTTGATGAAATTCATGAATTATATAGTTTAAGAGAAAAACTTTTGACAAGAATAGAAGATAAGAAAAATACATTGACACTTGTTAAATTAATTGAAAAAGAAAATAGTGAAAATATATTAGATCTTGGTGATACAGCAACAATAGAATTAGATTTTGGTGATGACGATAAAGAAACTTGTTTAATTAAATTAGTATCAGTAGAATCATATACTGAAAATGATTTAGAATGTGTATCTATAAATAGCCCTCTAGGAAGAGCATTATATAGAAAAAACATTGGAGAAAAAACATATTATATGGTAAATAATAATAAAGTTAATGTAACACTATTAAGGAAAAATAATAAAGTTCTTAAAAAAACGCAATAGACCTATTGTAATAAATTTAAATTTATGCTACAATACTATTGCTTTTTATGAAAAAGCGTAATCCGCTGAATATATTTCAAGATTAGAACAAATATTTTAATTAGAAAGGAAAAGTAGTATGAATAATTTGATTGAAAAAATTAATAAAGAACAAATTAGAACTGATATTCCTGAATTTAGAGTTGGAGACACTGTTAGAGTAGGTGTTAAAATCAAAGAAGGAAAAAAAGAAAGAATACAAAATTTCGAAGGAATAGTATTTAATATAACTGGTGGTTCAGTTTCTAAAACATTTACAGTATTTAAGAAAAATGGACCTTATATCGTTGAAAGAGTATTCCCAGTTAACAGCCCTTTAGTAGATAGCATTACTGTTGTTAAAAAAGGTAAAGTTAGACGTTCTAAATTAACTTTCTTAAGAGGATTAAAGAAAGATTATAAAACAAAAGAAAGAAATTAATTATTTAGGAATTGTACTTTGTACAGTTCTTTTTTTGTAAATAAAAACTCATTAACAAGCTTTAATGAGTTTTTATTCATTATTTTTTGATTTATATATTCTTTTACCAAATTTAATACAATTATTTTTTTCATCTAATTCTTTTACATTTATTATCAAATCATTATTATATTTATCCGTAACTAAATTAATTATATTCTTTATAACAATACTTCCATTAATTTTATTAGTTAATCTACATTCAGTATTAACAAGTTCAGTTTCATTCTCTAATATATTTAATTTTAAAATATAATAATTATCTTTTTTTAAGTAATTAACGCTCATATTATATTCATTTTTATTATTTATTATAGAATCTAAAAATAATATATTATCAAAAAAATTAATTGAAGTAGTAAATTTTTTATCTAAAACTAAATTATCCATATATAACACTTCCTTGGTTTTATATTATAAATTAAATATTAATAAAATTCAATTATAAAATCATTACTTTTTATATATAATTTAATGGAGGATGTATGATATTAGGTTTTTTAAATATATTTAAAAGTTTATATTTTTTAACTGGTTCTTATTCAATTAATGTGTTTCCAGAACCGTTAAATTCTATTGAGGAAGAAAAAAATATTTTATTAATGGAAAGCGGTGATAAACAAGCTCGTGCTAAATTAATCGAACATAATTTAAGATTAGTTGCACATATAGTAAAAAAATACGATGTTAAAGACAAAGATACAGATGATTTAATCAGTATTGGGACTATTGGATTAATTAAGGGAATAGATAGTTTTAATAGTAATAAAAATATTAAATTAACAACATATTGTGCTAAATGTATTCAAAATGAGATATTAATGTATTTTAGAAGTAATAAAAAGCATGTAAATGATGTTAGTTTAAATGATTCTATTGGTTATGATAAAGATGGTAATGAAATAAATTTAATTGATGTGATAAAAAGTGATGATGAAGATATTTTGACTACGTTGCATAATAAAGATTCTGTAGAAACCCTTATGAAATACTTAGATGTTCTTAATTCAAGAGAAAGAAAAATTATAATTAATAGATATGGTTTATTTAATACAGATGAGTTGACTCAAAAAGAAATATCTGAAAAATTAAACATTTCTAGAAGTTATGTATCAAGAATTGAAAAACGTGCATTACTTAAAATATATAAAAAATTTCTAAAAAATAATAAAGAGTATTGAATAAAATTTTAATTGAAAACACATAATAATTTTACCCGTGCTATAAGACCATTCATTATTTGCCAGGTTTTTGAGAAAATATATTTAGAGAAAAGGTGATTAAGCGTGAAGTACAGAGCAGACAACTATTATTATGATGTTGCAAGAAGAAATATTAGAAGATATAGAAAGACTAAGAGGATAACTCAACAACAATTATCTGACATGGCAGACTTGTCAGTTGACTATATCTGCGAAATTGAAAGTACAACTAAAAATAAAGGATTTAGCATAGTTACTTTGGGTAGAATTGCTGATGTATTAGATGTTAGTATTAGTGATTTCTTCAAAGAAAATAGATAAACTTACATATTTTGTGAGCTTTTTTCGCATTTTATAATTTTTTTAGTTGAATTATCTCCTTTTTTTTGTTAAGATATTAATGGTCTTTAAAGACTAATATACACATTCATTGATTGTCAAACCTAGTGGCTATTGTTGGAGAGACAAAGAGAGATGAATGGATGAATAACGAAAGGAATGAGAAAAAATGGCTGAAATTGTTTCTATGAATAATTTATTAGAAGCAGGTGTTCAATTCGGACATCAAACTAAAAGATGGAATCCAAAAATGAAGGAATACATCTTTACATCAAGAGATGATATTTATATAATCAATCTTGAAAAAACTGTAGAATGCATGGAAAAAGCATACGCAGAAATTAAAAAAATTGCTGAAAATGGAGGAAAATTCTTATTTGTTGGTACAAAAAAACAAGCTAGCGAAGTATGTGTAGAAGAAGCTACTCGTAGTGAAAGTTTTTATGTAACTGAAAGATGGTTAGGTGGAACATTAACTAATTTCCGTACTATTAGAAGACGTGTTAAACGTTTAGAAGAAATAGAAAATATGGAAAATGATGGTTCATTTGATTTACTTCCAAAAAAAGAAGTTATAGGGTTAAAAAAAGAATACGACAAACTAAATAAAGTATTAAGTGGTATTCGTAATATGGATAGACTTCCAAATGCATTAATAATTGTTGATCCTAAAAAAGAAATTAATGCTATAAGAGAAGCTAGAAAATTAAATATACCTGTAATTGGTATAGTTGATACTAACTGTGATCCTGATGATGTAGATTTTGTTATACCAGGAAATGATGATGCAGTTAGAAGTGTAAAAGTTATTTTAGGTGCTTTAACTAACGCTATTTGTGAAGTTAGAGGATTAGAAGTTGTAGATTATATAACTGATATCGAACCAAAAAAATCTAGCAAAAAAGATGACTTTAAAGAAGAAATAAAAAAAGAAGTTAAAAAAGTTACAAAAAAGATTGAAGACAAAAAAGAAGAAATAGTAGAAAAAGTTGAAGAAATAAAAGAAGATTTATCTACTATGACTGTTTCTGATTTAAAAAAACTTGCTAAAGAAAAAGGTATAACTGGTTATACTTCAATGAAAAAAGATGAATTATTAAGTATTTTAAAAAAATAAAAGAGGAGAATTTATATGATTAGTGCAAAACAAGTGAGTGAATTAAGAAATTTAACTGGTGCTGGAATGATGGATTGCAAAAAAGCATTATCTGAATGCAACGGTGATATGGATCAAGCTGTTGATTGGTTAAGAGAAAAAGGTATTGCAAAAAGTGCTAAAAAAGCAAGCCGTATTGCAGCAGAAGGTTTAGCAAATATATATATTGAAGGAAACAAAGCTGTTATATTAGAAGTAAATAGTGAAACAGATTTCGTTAGTAAAAATGAAGAATTTACTGGTATGATAGATACTATTGGAAAAACTATTTTAGGAAGTAATGCTAAAACTTTAGAAGAAGCTTTAGAGCTTCCTACCAGTGAAGGAACTATAAATGACTTAATAGTTGCTAAAACTGCTAAAATTGGTGAAAAATTATCATTAAGAAGATTTGAATTGGTAGAAAAATCTGATAATGAAGTATTCGGTTCATATTTACATATGGGTGGTAAAATAGCTGTATTAACTGTTTTAGATGGTGCTAATGAAGATGTTGCAAGAGATGTTGCAATGCAAGCTGCTGCTATGAAACCACAGTACTTAAATAGCGATGAAATTCCTGCTGACGTACTAGAAAGAGAAAAAGAAGTATTTAAAACTCAAGCTATGGAAGAAGGAAAACCAGCTGAAATAGCAGAAAAAATGGTAACTGGTAGAATTAAAAAATTCTATAAGGAAGTATGTTTATTAAATCAAGCATTCATAAAAGACGGAGACGTTGATGTTGAAACTTACGTTAAGAATAACGGTGGAGTAGTTAAGACTATGATACGTTTCGAAGTTGGAGAAGGAATGCAAAAACGTGAAGAAAACTTCGCAGAAGAAGTTATGAATCAAATTAAATAACCTTAAGGGGTTATTTTTTCTTTTAATAATTTATATTTAATGATATACTTTAAATAGGAGGTAAAATATGAAAGCAATGTATATTCATTTACCTTTTTGCAAAACAATTTGTACTTATTGTGATTTTTGCAAACAACTATATAATGAAACAAACGTAAAAAAATATTTAAAAGCATTAAGAGAAGAAATACAAGATAGATATAATGATGAAGAATTAGAAACATTATATATTGGTGGGGGTACGCCTAGTTCATTAAATATAAGTGAACTAAACGAACTATTTGATATATTAAAATTACTAAAACTTAATAACATAAAAGAATTTACATTTGAATGCAATGTCAATGATATTACAGAAGAAATGATTAAGTTATTAAAACAAAATAAAGTTAATAGAATTAGTATAGGAGTAGAATCATTTGATAAAGAAAAACTCAAGTTTATGGAACGTTATGCAGATTTTGACGACGTATTAAAAAAAATAAATTTAATAAGAGAAATAGGAATAAATAATATTAACGTAGATTTAATGTATGGAATTCCTGGAGAAACATTAAAAACATTAAAAAAAGATATTGATTTAATATTAAAACTAAAACCTACTCACATAAGTACGTATAGTTTAATATTAGAAGAATATACAAAACTAAGTCTGCAAAATATTAAACCTATAGACGAAGAACTAGAATTAGAAATGTATAATTACATAGTAAAAAAATTAAAAAAGAAAAAATATATACATTATGAAGTAAGTAATTTTTCTTTAGAAGGATATGAATCTATGCATAATCTAAACTACTGGAATAATGAAGAATATTATGGATTTGGTTTAGGTGCTAGTGGTTATATAGATGGTATAAGATATGAAAATACCAAAAATTTTAACAAATACATAGAAAATAAATATGTTATGAAAGAAGAAATAGTTGGAAATGCTGAAAAGCAAGAAAATGAACTTATGTTGGGATTTAGAAAAGTAAAGGGTATAAATTTACAAGAATTTTATGATAAATATAATGTCAATATGCAAGATGCATTTCCAATAAAACCACTTTTAAAAAATAAAGATTTAATATATAAAGATGGATATGTATTTATTAATCCAGAAAAAATGTATATTATGAATGAAATATTATTAAAATTAATATAAATTAGGAGGTAGATATTAATGAAAAATGGTGAAAAAATAGCAAAGGAATATGATATAAGAATTATAGCATCTATTATGGAAAATGCAATGTTATGTGATAATATAGAACAAATTTTTGAATTTGCTCAAGATTTAATAGATAAAGAAGTTGATTTATTAAATTTTAAAGATTTACAAAAGGAAATTGTATCTGAAATTAATAAACAACATCCATACCTAAAAAGATATAGTTATTATCCAACTGGAGAATATATAGAAGATTATTGTAATTCTTTAATTAAAATGTATAAAAATCTTTATGGTGATACATTAAAATTCGAAGTATATGATATCAAAAGAAAGACACTAAAACCATTTCATTTTAAATACAAGAAGTAAAAAGTCTTGTATTTTTTTTTATATATGATAAAATGTTATTAGAATAAAGGATGTGTTAAAATTGAAAAAAAGTTTTAAATATTTATTTATGGGTATTACTACAAGTCTTATATTACCTATAGTAACCAATGCAGCTACTTTATCATTAGATGGAACAATTGATAAGGAAAGTGCAACGTATAATGTTAAATATAATCCAGATAGTTCAGCAGTAGATTCAGTTACTTTTAAAATTGAAAAAACAAACGATGATCTAATATATGAATTAGATAGTGATTATAGCGGATGTAATAAAAATAAGATGGAATGTACGATACTAACTACAACATTTTCATCAGAAACAACTATAGCAACTGTAAAAATAAAAAATCCGTCGACTGAAAAAAAAGAGACAACGATTTCTATTAGTGGGGATTTAGGTGGTGCATCAAAAACATTTACTTTAAATTCTGGTGCAACAACAACCACAACAAAAGTAAAAAGTAATAATGCAAATTTAACAAATTTAGGATTATCAGTTGGTAACTTAGATAAAACATTTGATGGAAATACTTTAGAATATACAATTACAGGTATAAAAGATACAATTAATTCAGTTACAATCAATCCAACATGTGATAATTGTGATATTAAAATTACTTGTCCTAACGGTGGATGTTCTGTTTCTAATACAAAGAGAGTTACATTACAAGCTGGAGCAAATGAAGTAAATGTTAATGTTACTAGTGAAGATGGTACTAGCAATAAAACTTATAAGTTAAATATTTATAGAGGAGATGTAACTACAAGTTCTGCATACTTACAAAGCTTAAAAATTAAAGATGTAGTTTTAACACCAACATTTAATTCGATGACAAATGATTATTCCGCTTTATTAGAAAAAGATTTAAAAGAATTAGACATAACAACAGTTACCGAAGATCCTAGTGCAACTGTTGAAATAAAAGGAAATAAAGATCTAAAAGTTGGAGAAAATACTATCACTATTACAATATCAAGTAGTGATGGAGAAAATAAACAAGTTTATACAATTAAAGTTACTAAAGAGGTAAAAAAAGACACTGCAAAAAAAGTAACTACTACGGTAGTAAAAAAGAAGAAAAATAATACTTGGCTTATAATATTATTATCTCTTCTAGGATTAGGTATAATAATATTAGTTTATATTTTACTATTTAGAAAGAAAAAAAATAAAAAAGATAAATCAGATAAGAATAATAGAAACAACAAAGATGATAATGGAAACAACGTAAAAAAAGATACAACAAATGATATAACAGATAAAAATGAATTAGATATGTTAGAAGAAAGTAAGTATAATGTATATGGACAAGAAATAAATGAAGATGACTTATTGGACGATATGGAAGAATCAGATATTGAAAAAGAAAATACAGATACATTAAGAATACTTGAAGAAACTAAACGTCAAATGAAAGAAGAACCTAAACAAGATGTTGATGACGCTTTAGATGATTTAATGAAAACTAAAAAATTAGAACTTGGAGATTTAGACTTTTAATATAATCACCTGAATATAATTATTTAGGTGATTTTTTATGCATTTAATAGCACATAGAGGGCTAACTAATAATAATATACGTGAAAACACTTTAAAAGCGTTTAAAAATGCTTTAAATAACAACTATGACGGTATAGAATTAGATTTAAGAAAAACAAAAGATAATATTATAGTAGTATTACATGATAAATATATTAATAGAACTAGTAATGGAGTAGGTAATATAAATAAAATAACATATAAAGAAGTATTAAAATATAATTTTGGTACCAAAACTAATAGAAGCAAAATACCAACTTTAAAAGAAGTGATAAAAAATATAAGTAATACTAATATATTTATAGAACTAAAAGAAAATATTGATAAAGAAGAACTAAATAATATTTTGAAATTAAATAAAACTAACAAATATTATATAATGAGCTTTAATAAAAAATATATAGATAATTTAATAGGTATAGAATATAATTTAGGTTTAATAAATTATGTATTTAATAGTATGATAGATTATAGTAACTATAATTTTATATTAATATTAGAAGATTTATTTAATAAAGATATATATGATTATTTTAATAATATAAATTTAGAAGTTGTTATTTATAATATTAGAAATAATATAAGTTTAAAAAATAAAGAATTATTTAATAATATAAAGTATATTGTTTAATTTTAATTAAAATTTTTATAAAAAAATGTCAAAAAAAGTTATATAATTGTTGCACCATATTCTTTTTCTTGTTATAATAAGTTAGGAAATTGAAGGGAGGGAAAGTTAAATGACTAAAGTAGAAGTAAAAAATGGTAACGTTGATAATGCATTAAAAAGATTTAAAATTAAAGTTGCTAAAAGTGGAGTCCCTTCTGAACTAAAAAAACATAAGGAATATAAAAAACCTGGAGTTAAAAGACGTGAAGCAAAAAAAGAAATGATTAAAAATTCACGTAAGAGAAACAAAAGAAATAGATAATTTTAAAGTGGTTATATTTTTATAAGCACTTTTTATATAAAAGAAAGAGTGATAATATGTTTAATAATATAAAAAAAGATTTAATTAGTGCAATGAAAGAACAAGATAAATTCAAATTATCTGTATTACGTATGTTAAAAAGTGCTTTACAAACAGAAGAAATAAATAAAAAAAGCGAATTAACTGAAAATGAAGTTTTAAATGTTATAAAAAAACAAGTAAAAGTTAGAAGTGCATCTTTAGAAGAATATAAAGAATATGGTAGAAATGACTTGGCAGATAATTTAGAAAAAGAAATAGAAATACTTAAAACTTATTTACCAGAGGAATTATCTCATGAAGAATTAACTAAAATTATAGATGAACAATTTAATATAATTAATCCTACAAGCGTAAAAGATATGGGTAAAGTTATTAAAGCTGTATCAAGTATAGTTGGTACACGTGCCGATATGAGTGAAGTTAGTAAAATCGTAAAAGAAAAAATTAATAATTTGTAAAAATAAAAAACTGAGTTAGTAAATAATTCAGTTTTTATTATCTGATAAAATAAATTAATAGACTAGCTACCATACTACCTACCATAGCAATTAACATAATCCAAACTAATATTTTAGCAGCTATATTCTTATTCTTTTTATTTTTAGCCATCATTTCACCTCAACATACTAATTATACTAAATTATGAATAATAAATAAAGTATTTTAATAATATTTATTAGGTGATGGTATGAAATATATTAAGGCAAGTTATAAAAAATATAGTAGAATTTATAATATAATATTATTAAGTATATCGATTAGTATTACATTAGGATTAATATTATCATTTTGTTTAGATAAAGAATTAGTTAATAATATATATAACTATTTTTTAAATCATGTTAATAATTATAAAATAAATATTTTTAATAATATAGCATATCCAATATTAATATATACTAGTATATTTGTATTATCATTAACTTTAATAGGTAGTTTTATACCTTTTTTAATGATTATAATAGAAAATATTAGTATTGGATTATTATTAGGTATAATCTTAAGAATTAAAGCTATAAAAGGCCTGTTATTTGGTATTATATATTTTACATTAACTAAATTATTATATATTATAGTATTAATATATTTAACAATAAATATATATAAGTTTATTAGAACACTTTTATTAAATATTAAGAAAAAAGAAAATATTAGTATATATAATTTATATTCAAATATAATAGTTAAAACCTTATGCTGTATTATAACAATATCTTTATATAATGTTATTATGTTATTTATAGGACCACATATATTTGAAATGTTTACTTTTCTAATATAATTAATTTACAAAATTAGAAAAATTTAGTACAATATCTTTGGTGATTTAGATGTCAAAAGTAGTAATTGGAATGAGTGGTGGAGTAGACAGCTCAGTAGCTGCTTACCTACTTCAAAAAGAAGGTTATGAGGTTATAGGATTATTCATGCGTAACTGGGATAGTATGATTAATAATGATATTAATGGAAATCCTACTTTAAATAATAATATATGTCCTCAAGAACAAGATTATAATGATGCTTTAGAAGTATGTAATAAATTAGGAATAGAATTACATAGAATAGATTTTATTAAAGAATATTGGGATAATGTCTTTACTTATTTTCTAAATGAATTAAAGCTTGGTAGAACTCCTAATCCAGACTTAATGTGTAATAAGTATATTAAGTTTGATTTATTTATTAAAGAAGCTAAAAGATTAGGCGCAGATTATATTGCAACAGGTCATTATGCTAAAATTGAAGGAAATAAACTTTTAAGAGCTAAAGATTTAAATAAAGATCAGACATATTTTTTAGCACAAGTAAGTGCTAATCAACTAAAAAACGTTATTTTTCCATTAGGTGAAATAACTAAACCAGAAGTACGTGAAATTGCTGAAAAAATTGGTCTTTCAACTGCTAAAAAGAAAGATTCTACAGGAATATGTTTTATAGGTGAAAGAAATTATCAAAAATTTATACAAAATTATTTAAAACCAAATCCAGGCGATATAATTGATGTCGATACAAAAGAAGTTATTGGAAGACATACAGGGCTAATGAATTATACAATAGGTCAAAGAAGAAATGTTGGGATAAGTGGAAATCCTGAAAAACACTTTGTAGTAGGAAAAAACGTTAAAGATAACATCTTGTATGTAGCATTTGGAGACGATCCAGAAACTCTTTATAGTGATTCTTGTATAATTGATAATATAAATTTCATTTCATCAAAACATCCAACATTTTGTACAGCAAAATTTAGGTACAGAGGCCCAGATTTCGAAGTTTCTTTAGAATATTTAGATAATAATGAAATATTAGTTAGATATCCTAGTGGCGTTCCTGCCGTTACTCCAGGTCAAGCATGTGTATTATATTTAGGAAGAGAATGTTTAGGTAGTGGAATAATAAAAGAAGTTAGAAAAAATGATAAAAAATTATGGTATTTATAAAATGTAATTGAAGATATAATTTTATCTTCTTTTTCTTTACTTTTACTTGACAATTAAGTGTCTAATGGGCTACAATTAATATGTAAAGAACATAAGAGAGTAGGGATAACATGGAAGAAATAAAAGAATTATTAAATAACTTAGGTATATCAAAAGTTAAACTAGCTAAATATTTAGGAGTATCAAGACAAATGGTATATAATTATCTAGAATTAGATAGTATTGATAAATGGCCAAAAGAAAAAAGAATTTTATTATATAAATTATTAAATATAGAAGATGGTAGCAATGAAACTATAAATAAAATAAAGGTTAATGCTGATTATATGGAAGCTGTTGAAGAAAGATTAACTAATACGAATAGATTAAATTTTGATTTAATTGATATAAAAGGATTAAATAAAAAAAGCGCAACACTATTATCAGATTTTACATTTTTATTAAAAGAAAAATTATCAGAAACTTATTCTGAGGAAAATTATTATGTTATAGAATATCTATATCATTTATTACAATCAGTTGACAATATTCCTGAATTTAAATATTTATTAGGATATGTTAGTAAGGCAACTGGATTTACTAAACCAAATGAATTTGCTTTTAATGAAGATAAACAATTTATGTTTGAAGGTATAATCCACTCCGCTTTCACTCTTTATAATAGTGGGGGAGCTTCAAAAAGTAAGGTAATAGTATCTCGCGATAGATTCGTTCAAGAAATTGAAGCACGTAACGAAGAAAAATTATCTAGAACACAACAACTAAATACAGTTAGAATACAAGCATTAAGAGAACTTGGGTACAACGAAATAAATGCATCAAATGCTGCAGAAGTTTTTGAAAAGATTGCTGAAATACAATCAAGAGGTGTATAATTCTCTATCCAAATTAGTTTTATCTTAAACTTCATATAATATATATTATGTTAACTTCTATATTTTAGTCTAAAATATGATTAGTTGATAATCTAACAATTATTCTACAAATAATATAATTATCTATTATTAGAAATTAACTCTTTATTACTTTATTAAATCATATAAGAAAACAATACTCTATCAATCTAAGTATTGTTTTTTTATTTTAATATACTTTTTTCAATTAAGTAAACAATAAACTTATTACAAAAAATATTATTCCTATAATAAAACCTACATAAATATATTTATTATTTTTATTCGAATATTTTAACGATTCTTTTAAAATATCATTTATTGCTAAACTAATCATTATACCAGCAACTAATATGAAAATTATATTTAATATTGTATTATTAATATACTTATATAAAAATAGATAAGCTAATATTGCTCCTAACGGTTCTGATAAACCACTTATTAGAGTAGTTTTAATTGCCTTCCCTACTTTGTGAGTAGAGTAGTAGATTGGAACTCCAATACATATACCTTCTGGTATATTATGTAGCGTTATTGCAATGGCAACTTTTAAACCCAATTTTAAATCATTTGAACTCGTGAGAAAAGTTATAATTCCTTCTGGTATATTATGTAACATTAATACTATTGCACTTATTATTCCTAATTTATAAAGACTACTCCCCTTCTCTTCTAACCTATTAATAATATAATTAGAAAATTTAATTAATAAAATTCCAATAATAAATATTATAAATGATAATATTAAACCATTAAATTTATGTTTTAATAATAAATAGAAAAAAGAATGGGGGATTAAATCAAAAGTACTTATAAGCATCATGACTATTGCACTAAAACTTAAACTAATACTTAAAAATCTATTAATATTTTTTACTCTAATAAAGATAAATAAACAACCTAACATAGTAGATAAACCAGCAATAGTACTTATTAAAAAAGCGTAATAAAAATTATTCATATATAATCACAATTAATTATATGAAATATATCTAAAATTAATTATAAAACTTTACTTAAAGCTTTTATATCTCCTACTCTATTAATTTCTTTTTTGTTTATTTCTTCTAAAATATAAATTAATTGTTTTATATTTGTAATTAATGTTTTAATACTATCAATATTATTAGAATCAATATTATATTTTTTTAAATTTAAATAATCAAGTAATAATATAGCAATACTTCTAATATTAACATTATATAAATCTTCATAAGTATACAAAGTACCATATTCATCAGTATCAATAATATTTATTTCTTTTTTTATACTATCAAATAAAATATTTCCATCATGTAAATCTAATATTCTTATGTTATTTAGAGATAAAATCTTTAAATCATCTTCTAATTTAAGAAAACTATTTAACAAATCTTCAATTAATGTATTTAAATTAAGTTTTTCAAAAGTTACACCATCTTTTTTGTACATAATATATCCTATAAGTTTATTTTTTAAATATATATTTTCAATGGGTACTGCAAAAAAAGAAGTATTTAATTTAGACATTTTTTCCAATCTTTTTTCGAAAAATACATCTCTGTAATTACAAAATATTTTATATAATAATTGATTATTATCTGAATATATAGTAGATGTACCACCTTCATCATTAAATATTTTATATTTTTTATCTAATTTTTTTATGTTTTTTATTTTCATAAACTCTCCTTTTTATAGCCAATAATTACCATTATATAATATAGCAGTAGTAACATAATAATAGTGGGAGGTAATTAAATTTATGGCTAAAAATAATGCTAGAAATAAAGCTAGAGAAACTGAAAAATGTTCAAGTTGTAAAAATAACGAAAGAGCTAGAAGTAATGCTAAATCTTCAAAAAATAGCGCTCGTTAATTAAACTCTAGTTAAATTCCTAAAGGACTATTGATCATTAATAGTTCTTTTTTCTAATTTTGTATTAAATATAATATCATATATTATTAAAATATCAAGAAAAAAAAGATTAGTTTCTTGGAAAATATTCCATATAATCTTTTTTTAATTTTTGATTAGTTAAATGAGTATATATTTGTGTAGTACCAATACTTTCATGGCCTAAAAATTCTTGTATTATTCTTAAATCTGCGCCATTTTCTAGCATATGAGTTGCTATACTGTGTCTTAATGTATGAGGTGATACATCTTTTTTTATACCAGTTTCTAAAGTTCTTTTTTTAATCATTTTAAAAACACCTTGCCTAGTCATTTTTTTCCCATGATTATTTAAATAAACGTAATTGTTTTGTTCCGTTTTTACTAGTTTATATCTATAATCTTTAACATATATTTTTAAATATTTTATAGCTAAGTCATTTATTGGAACTATTCTTTCTTTACTACCCTTCCCCATTATTCTAACTATACAATCATTTAAATCAATATTTTTAAACTCTAAATTTATAAGTTCACTAATTCTAAGTCCTGTAGCATATAAAAGTTCAAGAATAGACTTATTCCTAGCACTAAAAGCATCTTTAATTTCAATATCTAAAAGTTTATCAACTTCTTCCACATTCAAATAAGTAGGCAGATGTTTAGATAGTTTAGGAGTATCTACTTTATCAATAGGATTAATGCTTATCTGACCTATCTTAATATAATAATTATAAAATGTCTTATAAGCACTCAAATAATTAGAAATACTACTAGATTCTAGTTCTAACTCTGATATAAAGTTTTCTATATCCTTACTTGTAAGTTTTAAAATATCTTTCTTTATCTCATCATTTAAATGATTTAATGCATTTAAATAAGTATTAATAGTATTTTTAGAATAATTTAAATCCATTTCCAAATATAATAAAAAATTATTTATATATTCATCATTCATAACATCATCCACTTCTCTATTACAATAAAATTATAACAAAACTACATTTTTAAAACAATAATATTTAATTATCATAATTTAATTCATGTAACATTTGTTCTTTTATTTTATAAAAAAAAGAAAACCTTATCTTGTAAAAAGGTTTTCATACATTGACGACCGAGATTATTTATTGCTCGCACCACCTAGAAGTGAGAAACATTTATTAATGCAATACTAATATACAAAAATTAATATAATTTTACATAAAGTAAAATAAAAGAATGACTTTTAATCATAAAGTTGGTAAAATTATATATAGAAAGTGTGATTATATGGAATTACTCGCTAATAAAATTAGACCTAAAAAATTATGTGATGTTATAGGACAAGAACATTTAATTGGTGAAGGAAAAATTATATATAATTTAATAAAAAATAAAAAAATGTTTTCTTGTATATTTTATGGTAAACCAGGTATAGGCAAAACTACACTTGCTAATGTAATAGTTAATGAACTTGGTATGCAGTATAGATTTTTAAATGCTACAACAAGTAAAATACAAGACTTTAATATAGTTATAGAAGAAGCTAAAATGAATGGTGAAATGATAGTTATAATAGATGAAATACATCGTATGAATAAAGATAAGCAAGATATACTTTTACCATATTTAGAAACTGGCTTAATAATACTTATTGGTCTTACTACTTCTAATCCATATCATAAAATAAATCCAGCAATTAGAAGTAGATGTCAAATATTTGAATTGCATGAATTATCAAATAAAGATATTATTAAAGGTTTAAAAAGAGCTTGTGAAAGTTTAGAAAATATAAATATAAAAGATGATGTACTTAATGTTATTGCTAATAATTCTGGAGGAGATTTTAGAGCAGCTTTAAATAATTTAGAATTAGCATATTATGGTTCAAGTGATAAAATAATAACTGTAGATACATTAAAAAATATTAATTCAAAGCCAATCATTTTTGCCGATAAAAATGAAGATGGACATTATGATATATTAAGTGCATTTCAAAAAAGTATACGAGGTAGTGATCCTGATGCAGCACTTTATTACCTTGGAAGATTAATTGAAATTGGAGATTTAGATAGTATTTATAGACGTATGAGTGTAATTGCTTATGAAGATATAGGATTAGCAAATCCTAGTGTAGGTCCAAAAGTAATGGCAGCAATAAGTGCAAGTGAATTAGTAGGACTTCCAGAAGCAAGAATACCTCTTTCTGTAATCGTTACTGAACTAGCATTATCACCTAAAAGTAATAGTGCTCATGTAGCATTAGATTTAGCATTAAATGATATTAGAAAAGGGAATACAGGAAATGTACCTAATCATATAAAAACTAATTCACCAGATTATAAATATCCACATAACTATCCTAAATATTGGGTAAAACAACAATATTTACCTGATAATATTAAAGATAGAAAATATTATAAACCTAGAATAAATAATTATGAAAATAATTTAAATAGAATAAATAATGAAATGAGGAACTAAATGAAAAAAATTGCAATGATAGGAACAGGGGCTTATGGATTAGGAGTTAGTATCGCTCTTTTAAAAAAGAATGAAAGTATTACAATGTGGGTCGAAAGTGAAGAAAAAGCAAAATTCTTAAACAATAACAAAAAAAATGCTAATATATTACCTAATATAGAAATACCAGAAAATATTATATTTACAAATGATTTAAATGAAGTAATTAGCAACACTAATATTGTATTTATAGCGGTTGCTGCTAAATTCATTGACAGTGTAGCTAAAGATTTATCAAAATTAAATATTAAAAATAAACACTTTTGTATACTAAGTAAAGGTATAGAACAAAACACTTGTGAATTTGTTATAGACGTATTTAAAAGATATGTAAAAACAAAAAATGTCTCTGTAATATCTGGCCCTTCATTCGCTATAGATATGGCTAAAGGAGAACCTGTAGGTTTAACGATTGCTAGCAAAAACAATAAAACTATGCTAGCAATAAAAAGAGTATTAGCAAGTGATACAGTAAAATTAAGAATATCAAATGATATTATAGGTGTAGAATTATGTGGTAGTATTAAAAATGTTATTGCAATTGCATCTGGTATTTTAGAAGGTTTAGGTTATACTGAATCAACAAGAAGTTTTTTAATTACTGAATCTCTACACGATATTAAATCTTTAATATATGGACTTGGAGGAAAAAAGAAAACAATACTTTCCTATGCAGGAGTCGGCGATTTACTTTTAACGGCAACAAGTAGTAAATCTAGAAATTATACTTATGGTATATTAATAGGAAAAAAGAATTATACTATGGCAGAAGACTACTTAAAAAATAATACAGTAGAAGGATACTACACACTTAAATCTATTTATACTTTAATAAAAAGAAAGAAAATAAATATGCCAATAATTAATTTGATTTATGAAATAATAATAAATAAAAAAGAACCTGAAAAATTATCAGAATTCTTAATCAAAAAAGACTAAATTAAGTCTTTTTTTTTTATTGTAATTTCAACCGCACCACTTAATTTAATTTTATCAGATAATA